>ERZ773069.65-NODE-65-length-73692-cov-7.269131_pt1 | contig 73692 bp, 82 predicted proteins | sample MGYA00580619_ERZ773069 | MGnify/ENA primary metagenome ERZ773069 (study PRJEB29015, sample SAMEA2738007) | human oral metagenome | biome: human oral; feature: human-associated habitat; material: dental | place: China | collected 2108 ...
ATCTTGGTGTAGATCTTTTGGGCAAGATGCCCGATGCCGAGCATCTCGATCGCATCGTCCGCAATCCTGCGATCCTTTTTCCCCGGAATACCGAGACTGCCAATGTGGGCAGCCCGCCCCATCACGACGACATCATGCACAGTGAAGGGAAACGGCGGCGTATGCACCTGCGGGACATACGCGATCCGCCGCGCACGCTCCTCCACCGTCCATGCGGAGATGTTCTCGCCCGACAGGAGAATCTCTCCTGCCATCAGTGGCAGCAGTCCGAGGATGGTCTTAAAGAGCGTTGTCTTGCCGACACCGTTCGGATCGAGGAGACAGAGCGTCTCCCCGCGCGCGACGGAGAACGAGATGTCCTGAAAAATCGCCTTTTCCCCATAGCCGCAGGATACGGATTTCAGTTCGAGCAACATCGCATCCCTCCTCAGTCCCAGCTATGATGATATTTGATCAGCAGATAGAGAAAGAACGGCACGCCAAAGAGTGAGGTGAGGATCCCGAGCGGGATCTCCATCGTCCACAGCGTCCGTGCGAGGTTATCCGAGGCAAGCAGGAACAGCCCGCCCATCAGTGCTGAGCCCGGCAGGAGAAAGCGAAAATCGGGTCCGACGATAAACCGCACGAGATGCAGTACGACGAGCCCGACGAGCCTGATGATCCCCGAAATCGCCACTGCTGCCGCTGTCATGAGCGTCGCACAGATGATCACTGTCAGGCGGAGCCGCTCGACGGGGATGCCGAGCGACTTCGCCTCCTCATCGCCGAACGAGAGCAGGTTGATCTTCCACCGCAGGAAATAGAGCAACAGGAACGCCGCTGCCATCAGGAGGAGCGGCAGGATGAGATTGTCGCGTGTGATCGACGCGAGGCTCCCCATCAGCCAGTAGACAATGACGGGCAGCTTGTCATAGGGGTCGGCGACGTATTTGATCATCGAGAGCAGCGACGTGAAGAGTGTACTCACGATGATGCCCGAGAGGATGATCGCGAGCGTCGTGTTCCCGCCACGGCAGAATTTCACCCCGACCACATAGGTGATTGCTACGGCGAGCAGCCCGCCGCCAAACGTCGTAAGGTGCACGACAAGGACGGGCAGGCTCAGCAGAATGGCAATCGCCGCGCCGAACGCCGGGAAAAACGAGAGCTCGGGTGATTCGGTGAAGACGGCCGAGACCCCGAGGATGGTCGGCGAGACCATCGGGTTGCGAAACATGACCTGATATGCCGCCCCCGAGACGGAGAGTGCCGCCCCGACGAGAACCGCGCCGACAATGCGCGGCAGTCGCAGCTCCATCACGACCTGAGCACCGCCGTGCACCGTCGGTGCAAGCCCCATCCAGCCTAGGCACGCCGCGAGCACATCGGAGGCACGAACGGCGTAGCGTCCGAGGAGGGAGGACACGCAGATGAGCGCGACGAGCAGGAGCAGCAGGACGGTGAGCTTATACTGCGGTGAAATGCGGCTCATGGTACGACATGATCCTGTGCCAGCAATGCATCGCACTCGGCATCACTGAGGTCATAGTGATAGAACAGATGATAGTACATCTTCATCTCCTCATGCAGATTGACGCCGGACTCCTGCGGATAGAGACGCGCAGCAAGCCACGACAGCCCCATAAAGCGGTTGACCGAGGGCGGCCGCCCCATCCAGTCATAGGGTTTTGCCGGCACGCGCAGGATGCGTTTTTACTGAACAGCGCGCATCTCCCGCCACGGAAGCATCGTAAGATCCGGCTCCGACTCCGCGCCGAGAATCAGCACATCGGGATTCCACGTGAGCACCTGCTCCATCGACACCTGCGTCATCGCGCCCTCGGCAGGTGAGGGGACAACAGCAACATTGTCCGCGAGCAGATCGAGAACCTGTGCATGGAACGAGCCATGTGCGACCGCCATGTTCCCGAGTGGTCCGCCGAGATAGAGCACGCGGGGCTTATCTTTTATCTTCGCGGCGAGCGCTGCACTGCGTGCATACGTTTTCTGACAGTAGTCGGCAATAGCATTCCCCTCTGCCTCGCGGCCGAGGATTTTGCCGAGCGTACGGTACGCCTCATCGGTATTGTCGAGACGTGCCTCGATAAAGATCACGGGGATGCCGAGCGACTCCTGAATCTGATCCATATCCTCAACGATGGTCGACTTCTTCTCGCCGACGTCGATGATGATCTGCGGATTGACTGAGAGCACGGCCTCTTTGTTAAAATTCTTCATCCCGTAGAACTGGCCGAGGACGGGCAGGTCACGATACTGATCCCCTACGAAGGGGAGGACGGTGTCCTTCCACTGCCCCGAGACGCCGACGAGCCTATCAGGGGCTATCGCAAAGAGTGCCATCTGCGCGAGCCCGCCCGACGGGGCAATGCGGTCGATCTGCTTTGGAATCATCACCGTGCGCCCCGCCGAATCCGTGAACGCGTAAGTCTCTGCATCCGGTGCACTCTCCTCCTTTGCCTCCTGTCCGCAGCCGACGAGCAGGACGAGGAGCAGGAGCAGTAGGGCGAGCAGCATATTTCTTTTCTTCATCAGCATCTCCTTTCGCATTGAAACCTCCGCATCCCTGTGCTATCCTATGAACACAGAGACATCGAATGGAGGTATTTTTTTGAACTATTGGAACCTGTACGATGAGATCATCAACGGTCTGCCTGACGATATCTACATCGAGGACTACGCCGTCAGCCGTCCGTGGACATTCGTGCGCGCGGGCGATCTGGTCGGCGTCTGCATGACGATCCCCGCCTACAGCCGCCCGCGTCTGCGCAAGGAGAGCTTTCTCGGCTGCTCCCTGCGCGAAGCAGGGGAGTATGTGCTGTTCTGGCAGGGACAGTAGGCGTCCATTGCCGCCGCAGCGATCAATGTATATTACAATCAACCGAGCAAGGTACAGGAAATGCAGGGATTTCACGGAGGTGATGCCTCTGCTGAAACGCTCGAGGAGCGCAAAAAACTCGAGGCATACGCCATGTATACGGAGCGCATTCGCGGAAAGAAGGTTGCCGTCATCGGGCATTTCCCAAATTTCCAAAAGAAATGGGAATCCATCTGTGAACTCTCGATTCTCGAGATGCAGCCGGAGTGGGGCGACTATCCCGCAGAAGCGGCGGAGTTCCTCTGCCAACAAGACCATGCCACGTCTCTTGGAACTCTCCAAAGATGCTGTCACTGTGTTGGTTGGTCCCTCCGTGCCCATGCACCCGTGCCTATTTAAGGAATCGCCGATAAAATGAAGTCCGTCAGATTGGCGTAGATTTTTTCGTCCGATTGAGGAGGCAAACCGGACGCATAGCCAAAGCTATGTGGAGGATTTGCCGACAAAAAGCGGGCAAAAAAGATGCGCTAAGATGGCGGATGTTCTTCCTCAATCTGATTGAATATTTCTGATTGCTTCCATTTCAAAGATAGATGCACGGATGCAGGAATCATTCAGTCTGCGGCGAATTAGTCCAATACAAAACATATTGAAAGGAAGCGAGTGAAATGACGGATTGTATCTTTTGCAGGATTGCACAGGGAGAGATTCCTTCGACAAAAGTCTATGAGGACGATTTGGTGCTAGCGTTCCGCGACCTTGATCCGCAGGCGCCGGAGCACGTTCTCGTCATTCCGAAGAAGCATATCGCAAGCGTGCTGGATTTCGCAGAAGAAGATCGGGAACTGGCTGCGCATATTCTGACCGTAGTTGTGCCAAAGATTGCACGTGAGCTCGGCGTCGATGAAGGCGGCTTCCGCCTTGTGACGAACACCGGTGCAGATGGCGGACAGACGGTCGGACACCTGCATTTCCATCTTCTCGGTGGACGCTCCCTCGCATGGCCGCCGGGCTGACGGAGTGCACAACAGAGCGCATTAGGGCAGCATTATTTCACGTTATATTGTGGTAAATACTGCCTTTTTTGTTTAAGTTCCATCGCGGGCAGACGATATTATTGATATAAGATAGAATAGTGTGTCAATAATGATTGGAGGTGTCAGCGATGGTAGAACGTATTGAGCGCGTCATGCGCATAAAGCGTCTGCGGTTCAACAACGACGAGCTGTTTGAGCGCAGGAAAGGCTTTGAAGAGAAGGAACAAGGCGAGACATTCGCATCCATCTTTCAAGATGAGATCGAGAAGAAGAAACAGCGTCAGTCAGAAAATTCTTCTTCGAATCGAGCCTATCAGCTTGAGGTCGGTCGTCCGACGCAGTCCCTCTTTTATCAGGGGAAAGCTGATATCTCGGATGTGAAGGGGAAGCTCCCTCATGCCGGATGATTCCTACGGAATGCGCCTTGCACTGGCAGAGGCGGAGCGCGCCTATGCGCTCGGTGAGGTTCCGATCGGCGCCGTTATCTTGAATGACGCTGGGGAACTGATTGCCAGTGGATACAATCTTCGCGAGACGGAACATGATGCAACGGCACATGCCGAACTGATTGCGATTCGGCGTGCCTGTCAGAAGCTCGGGCGTTGGCGGCTCACGGGGCTGACCCTATACGTGACGATCGAGCCGTGTCCTATGTGTGCCGGTGCAATTGTCATGAGCCGCATTAGCCGCGTTGTGTACGGCAGTATGGATGCGAAGGCGGGGGCGTGTGAATCGCTCTTTAACATCACGGGCTGCTCCGCGCTCAACCATCAGCCGGAAATACGCGCTGGCGTGCTCGCGGACGAGTGCTCAGAGATTATTAAGTGCTTCTTTCGGGAGCGCCGAAAAAATAAGGATTCCAATATATAAGAAGGATACCCTTCATCACATCCGAAATGAATTTCTTGCAAAAAAGACATCCACAGTGCATTTGCCGTGGATGTCTTTACGTTTACGAAAGATTACTGCAGAGCTTCCTGCAATACCTTCATATTCTTTTTCATTGTATCAATGTATGCGTCCTTTGCCGCAGGCGTTGCCTCACCGGTGACAACAGGATCAAGCGTGTAGATCTTGGCGCCTGTCTCGCGTGCAATGGTCTCAGCGGCAGCGGGGGAGTACTGCGGCTCTGTAAAGAGTACCTTCGTCGGAAGTGCATTCACCTGCTCGATGGTCTCCTGTAGCTCCGTCGGCGTCGGCTCCGTTCCCGGCTCACGCTCTACCACGCCAATGATGTTCAGATTGAACTCCTTTGCAAAGTAGGGGAAAGCTTCGTGGAAGGTGACAATATCCTTGTGGGGCACATTGTCGAGTGCTGCGTGCATCTCATTTTTGAGCGCCGTGAGTTTTTCGATATAGGCAGCGGCGTTTTTCTCGTATTTGTCGGCATGTGCGGGATCGGCTTCCTTCAGCTGATCGGCAATGTTGCGCACCTGAGCAATTTCGTCGGTCACGCTGAGCCAGACATGGGGGTTATCGCCCTCATCATCGTGAATGAGTTCAATGCCGCGTGATGCATCGATGACCTTGAGCTTTTTCTGCTGCTCGGTCACCTTATCCATGAAGTCCTCCATACCGGCACCGTTGATGACAAACACATCCGCCTTTTCGAGCGTCTTCATGTCCTCTGTCATGAGTTGATAATCATGCAGACAGCCGGTCTGGGGCTTCGTCATATTGTATACCTCAACACCGTCCACGCCGTCCGTAATGTTGATTGTAGCAACATACATGGGATAGAATGATGTCACGATGCGGAACGGTTCCGCGCTTTTCTTTTCTGCGCCTTTGTCTGCGCCGCTGCAGCCGACCAGTGCGACGGAGAGGACAAGCAGCAGAAGGGATAGGATTTTCGTTGTACTGCGCATGGGTAACAGATCTCCTTAATGAATATAACTGAACATTTTGTGGATTTAATCAAACCTCACAAATGAAATCATAGCGCAGGCTGAGATGTATTGTCAATACTCTGAGACAAAAATATAAAAATTTTTTATTGTTGCATACTATGTATAAATAGATGTTCAAGCGAACAGTTGATGATATCATCCTATGTTTTGTGAAAATTTCATTACGCGATTGACACGGATTATCTCTATGGGGTATAATGTCCTTGCATCATTTATCGGTGCAAAATTACTCCGCGCGTGGAGGGAGGGGAAATGCATGGCAAATGAAATCAAGGTCGGCAAGAACGAGTCGATCGATAGTGCTCTCCGCCGCTTTAAGCGTATGTCACAGAAGGCCGGCACTCTTGCCGAAGTTCGAAAGCGTGAACATTACGAGAAACCGAGCGTTCGCCGCAAGAAGAAATCTGAGGCAGCGCGTAAACGCAAATACAGGGGCTGATTGCAAAAAGGCATCCGTGGACAACTGTTCCGCGGATGTTTTTCTATTCTGTTCCTCTGAGGAAAGGATGAAGCATATGTCATTGATGGAAAAACTCACAGCAGATATGAAGGACGCTATGAAGCAGGGCGAGAAGGAGCGGCTGTCTGTCATTCGCCTCGTGCGCGGCGCCGTTCGTCAGGCTGAGATTGACGGCAAGAAGACGCTGAACGATGATGAGATCATCGGTGTAATCACGAAGGAAGTGAAGATGCGCCGTGATTCCATCGAGGAGTTTGAGCGTGGCGGACGCACAGATCTCGTGAATAAGACCAAGGCGGAGATCGACATTCTGATGCCCTATCTGCCCGCGCAGCTCAGTGCCGATGAGGTCAAGAAGATCGTTGAGGAAGCCGTCGCCGAGGTCGGTGCGACAACTGCAAAGGACATGGGCAAGGTCATGGGCGTTCTCATGCCGCGCGTCAAGGGGCGTGCTGACGGCAAGCTCGTGAACGAAATTGTCCGCTCTCTTTTGAAATAACTCACGCGCATAACATAAAATCCCCGCACATTCCTTTTGACAAAGGTGCGGGGATTTTCGTATAATTGGGAATGGAATAGAACATCAATAGAACATCAAAGGAGTGCACGATATGGCAGAGAAGGACAAGAAGGATACGAAGCGAGACAAGCAGATGACACGCGAAGAGGCTCTGGAGAATGCACTCAAGCAAATTGAGAAAACGCATGGCAAAGGCGCGATCATGCGTCTCGGCGAAGCAAAGGCGAATATGAATATCGATGTCATATCGACTGGTATTCTGCCGCTGGACATTGCACTTGGCGTCGGTGGGATTCCGCGCGGACGTATCATTGAGGTATACGGCCCCGAGTCCTCCGGCAAGACAACCGTCACACTGCATATGATTGCCGAGGCACAGAAGGCAGGGGGGCTTGCCGCATTCATCGACGCCGAGCATGCGCTTGACCCCGAATATGCGCGCAAGTTGGGCGTAAATACGGAGGATCTTCTGATCTCTCAGCCGGATACAGGGGAGCAGGCACTCGAGATTGTGGATGCACTTGTGCGCAGCGGTGCCATCGACATCATCGTCGTCGACTCCGTTGCTGCGCTGGTGCCAAAATCCGAGATTGAGGGGGACATGGGCTCCTCCGTTGTTGGACTCCAAGCGCGTCTCATGAGTCAGGCGATGCGCAAACTCACGGGTATCATCAGCAAGACCCGCACGGTCGCTGTCTTTATCAACCAGCTGCGTGAAAAAATCGGTGTGTCCTACGGCAATCCCGAGACGACGACGGGTGGTCGGGCACTCAAATTCTATGCCTCCGTACGCATTGATGTGCGTCGTGCAGACTCCATCAAGCAGGGAACGGAATCCCTTGGCAACCGCACACGCGCGAAGATTGTCAAAAACAAGGTTGCACCGCCGTTTAAGACGGCAGAATTTGACATCATCTACGGTGAAGGTGTCTCACGTCTGGGCAGCATCATCGACATGGGCGTCGAGCTGGACATCGTGAACAAGAGCGGTGCATGGTATGCCTATGAAGGGGAGCGCCTCGGTCAGGGCAAGGAAAACGCAAAGGCGACATTAGAGGAAAAGCCGGAGCTGATTGCCGAGATTGAGGAGAAGATTCGCACGAAAATTCTCGTAGAGGGAGCTGCCTCAAAAAAGAAAGGTTCGAAAAAAACTTCTGCAGATACAGATCAGGATGCAACGGATATTCCTGAAGAAGAGGTAATGCCGGAGATGGATGAATGAATGGCACGAGCGACACGCCGAAGAAACGTGGTCGAAAATCGCAGGCAAAGACCGCACTTGTGACTGCTGTTGACTATCTTGCTCGGCAGGCGCACAGCGAAACGAAACTGCGTGAGAAGCTCGAGCGCAAGGGTTTTCCGGAGGAGGAGATCAATACTGCCCTCGCACGCCTGATCGAACGCGGCTATCTAGACGATTCGGATCTCTGTGCGCAGCAGTTCATGTACCTCTACAACGAGAATCGAAACTCTGTTCGACAAATCTGTGCAAAGCTGATCCAGCGTGGATTCGACCACGACCTCGTATGGAGTGTTGTGCCGGAGGATACCTTCGAGCGGGAGATTGCCACAGCGGAGCGCGTACTTGCAATGAAGTATCAGCCGACGGACAATCGTCAAAAGATGATGGCGAATCTCTATCAAAAGGGGTTCTCCGTCGATGCGGCACGTCATGCCGTGGAAAACTATACAGAGGGTGCAGAAGAATAAAAGTAGGAAAGGACTTCCATGATGAACAGACCCGATGCCGCCGAAATGATCTTAGTGCTCGATTTCGGAGGACAGTATAACCAGCTCATTGCGCGCCGTGTACGCGAGAACTCCGTATATTGTGAAGTACATCCACATACATTGTCATTGGATCGTATTCGTGAACTTGCACCGCGCGGCATTATTCTGACGGGCGGTCCGAACAGTGTCTACGGCGAGGATGCCGTTACTGCGCCAAAGGAACTCTTTTCGCTCGGGATTCCCGTCCTCGGCATCTGCTACGGCGCGCAGCTGATGGCGCATCTCTGCGGTGGACGAGTCGAAACGGCGCCGACAAGCGAGTACGGCAAAACGGAAGTCGACATCATAGACGGGAATTCACTGCTGTTTGACGGTATTCCTGCGAAAAACATCTGCTGGATGAGCCACACGGACTACATCAGCGAATTACCCGCAAACTTCCATACAACGGCAAGCACGCCCGTCTGTCCGATTACAGCCATGGAGAACGCAGAGGAGAAGCTCTATGCCGTGCAATTCCATCCCGAAGTCATGCACACGGAAAACGGCACGGAGATTCTGCGCAACTTTGTCTACCATGTCTGCAAATGCACGGGTACGTGGCGCATGGATTCCTTCGTCAAAAAGACGGTGGAGGAGCTGCGGCAGAAGATTGGTACGGGGCGTGCGCTCTGTGCGCTCTCGGGCGGTGTGGACTCCTCCGTCGCCGCCGTCCTGCTCTCAAAGGCAATCGGCAGCCAACTCACCTGCGTCTTTGTCGATCACGGACTCCTGCGCAAGAACGAGGGGGACGAAGTCGAGGCGGTCTTTGGAACGTCCGGCACCTACGATGTCAACTTTGTGCGCATCAATGCACGCGACCGCTTCTATGCAAAACTCAAGGGGATAACGGAGCCGGAGCAGAAACGCAAAATCATCGGGGAGGAATTTATCCGCGTCTTTGAGGAGGCAGCACGCGAGATTGGTGCGGTCGATTTCCTCGTGCAGGGAACGATCTATCCCGATGTCATCGAAAGTGGTCTTGGAAAATCCGCCGTCATCAAATCGCATCACAACGTCGGAGGACTTCCCGATCACGTCGACTTCAAGGAGATTGTCGAGCCGCTCCGCCTCCTCTTCAAGGATGAAGTGCGTGCCGCAGGGCGTGAACTCGGCATTCCGGACTATCTCGTCGACCGTCAGCCCTTCCCGGGGCCAGGGCTTGGCATCCGCATCATCGGCGAAGTCACAGCGGAGAAGGTTCATATTGTGCAGGAGGCAGACGCCATCTATCGTGAGGAAATTGCAAAAGCAGGCATCCAAAAGAACCTCGGACAGTATTTCGCCGCGCTCACGAATATGCGCTCCGTCGGCGTCATGGGAGACGGACGCACCTACGACTACGCCGTCGTCCTGCGCGCGGTCGAGACTAGCGACTTCATGACGGCAGAGGCGGCACAGCTCCCGTGGGACGTGCTGTCGAGGGTCACGACCCGCATTGTCAACGAAGTGCGCGGCGTGAATCGCGTGCTGTATGACTGCACGGCCAAACCGCCAAGCACGATCGAACTCGAATAGTAGAAATAAGCGCAGAGCGCCTTGTATATCAAGGGTATCTGCGCTTATTTATTTTCCGTGACCCCCGTTTGACCCTCCTTTTGTTGCCGGATCGCTTTCGATGGCAGCAATAATCATATCGCGCTCTTGTGGATATAGGTGAGCGTAGGTTTGTAGTGTAGTCTCGATTTTTTCATGACCGAGGCGTTGTGAAATCGCTATGATCGGTATTCCTCGGTGAATGAGATAGGAGGCATGAGAGTGCCTAAGATCATGAAGGCGAATTTTCTCTATGCCAACCTGTGCAGCTACACGCTTCATTTCATAAGATAATCCATGTTTACCGGTTTCAAATAATCGTGCATTTGGATTGATTGAATGCTGCGCTTGGATAAACTGCTGGACTTCATCGACAAGAAATGCAGGGATGCTGACATCACGGCGGCTCTTTGGTGTCTTAGGCGGGCCGATTATAGTCTTGTTATCTAGCCGTGCGTAGCTTTTGGTTATGTGTATCAAATTTTTGTCAAAATCAAAGTCCTCCAAGGTCAGTGCCAAAAACTCTCCAACACGCATCCCTGTCCAGAAAAGGATTAAAAAAGAAATTCTGTATAGTGGAGTAGTGGTGTGATTGATAAATTTTTGAAAATCATCAACCGTCCAGAATCTCATTACATCGGCATGACTCTTTCCGATCATCCCTGCTCGTTTTGCGGGGTTAGTTGGTAGACCATAATAATTTACCGCAAAGTTGAAGATGGCTGCAACTTGGTTGTTGATAGTACGGAGGTATGTCTCTTGATAATCGCCTTTGACAAGTTCGTTTTGCCACTGCCGTATTTTTGCAGGAGTAATCTGGTCGCAAGGCAAATTTGCGAAGAACGGCAACACCTTTGAGGTGAACATATATTCCTTGCTTCGATATGTTGTAGGTCTTATGCGTGGTTTTATGTCCTCCATGTATAGATCATATAATGCCTTGAAGGTCATGGAATGAGCGCCTTGTTTCTGCCGGTGAAAATCCTGCTCAAATAGCTGCGCGTCTTTTTTCTTTGCGAATCCTCTGCGGGTCGTTTCCCTCTTTTCGCCTGTCCAGTCGGTGTATTTGATCTTTACGTACCATGTTCCGCGCTTTGTGTCTTTATGGACGGACAAGAGATCATCGCCTTTCTCAAGTGCTGTTTCTGTAATAGAAGCACAAAGACTTCATTTTTTGAAAAGCTTTATGTAAATCCTGAGATCACGGGATAAAAAGGTACTACTTTTTTTTCGTAATACCCATTTCAGCAGCTCCTTTTTTGTGTTTTAGATAGCTGATATACTGACGTATTTCGCTGGCCATATCTGGTGTAATATCCTCAAGATCCTGTATGACTTCCTCCTGATAGGAGGGAGTCATTTCTTTTACGATCGGTGAAGGGTCGTTTGTTCGACCAAGCAGATAATCCAGGCTGACATTAAAGAAATCGGCTATTCGAACTAGCATTGCGGTATCTGGATCCCGCTTTTCATTTTCGTAGAAATTATATGACTGTCGGCTTATATTTAACTTTTTAGCTAGATCTGTTTGACTCAGGTTGTGTTGCTCACGCAATAATTTCATTCTGTTCATCTGCAACCCCCTGTTACATTATGTCAACTATTTGTAGCAACATCAATGGATGCAACAGAATATAGCTATTCGAAATAATTAGCTACACTATGTTGACAGGAAGGAAAATATGACGTATTATCTTCTTGTCAACAGAATGTAGCAATTAGGTGGTGAAAAAATGAAATGGTTGACAGAAATGCGCATCAAAGGGAATCTGTCGCAGGTGGATGTCGCAAAGAAATGCGCCATCAGCCGGCAATATTATAACTTTATCGAAAAAGGAACCCGCCGTCCTTCTCCAGAAGTGGCAAAGCGCATTGCTGCTGTTTTGGGGTTTTCAAACGAGTGGTATAGATTGCTTGAGGTTGGTGGGGAGCAGGGAAATAAAAAGCCCGCGAATGCGGGCTGAGAGGATGTGAAGAGTATGCAATATAAAAAATCCACGAGCAACTTCATTACACCCGCAGAGGTTGCGGAGATTTGTGCAATCTCTATGTCCAAGGCGTATAAGATCATTGCTGAACTCAATGAAGAGCTGCGGAAACGCGGTAAATTTACGATTCGCGGCAAGACAAACCGTCGTTTTTTTGAAGAGCAATATCTTGAAGTTTAAGCCGCAGGGGGCAAGAGATCATGATCGAATGGAAGATCCATGATGTCAAGTTTGCTTGCGGAAACTATCGAAAATGTCTTGCAAGGCTTGATAGTGGACAGAAGTGGCTGGTCAGTGATGTAAATATGTCAACGCGTACTTTCCGTGACCTTGTGCGTAGATTTGCGCAGCGCATTGATGCGCAGCTGATCGAAGTCAAATATATGTATGACGAGGCCGAACAGGCTGAGCAAAACGAGAACCTGATCCGCCTCTCTGAATACCGTGGGACGAATGGATATGATTTTTCGCGCATGATGAGATATTACGTCATCTAGGAATATTCGTAGACCCCATACCTTTGGCGAGTTTCAGAAAGATGGTGGATTATCATGCCGTTCAAAAAAATATCCGTACCGATGGGACGGTACGGATATGTGAAACAGAATCTGCGCCATGCTGATACAAGACTATCCACAGTCAATCTTCATCGTGCAAACTCCATTTTGATTATAGCAAATATCAAAAGGAGGCACAAGAGGCATTATACAAGGGCTTAGAGGGAGGCATACTATGTCAGTCGAGATCGAGAAAAATAGAGCGGAATATATCCGTGAACTCGAGGAGAAAATTCAAGCGCTGGAATCCCGTGAGCCCAAGATTGAACGTATTGTTAAGATTACTCCGGCAGACTACGAGAGCTTGAAGCGTGAGAATCGCAAGTTGGAGCAACAGATACGGAAATATCGGCAGATATTAGCTGTGGGCGGTGTATCAGAGCTATCACTACTGATAGATCAGTACATCGACATGAGCAAAAAGCAGCTGAAAAAAATTTCGGCTGAGATCCACATCTCCAATTTTGATAAGATCCACATCCAGCAGATCATTCATCTTACAGATTATATCACTGGCGTTCAGCAGGAGTTTGATTCATTCATCTCCATGCACACAGAGGGAAAATGGGTAGTACATCCCATCTACCGCAAACTCGAGTCAGACATCCGTCGAATCAACGAAATGCTGTCCTGTAAAACGAATTTTTACAAAATCGAGGAATTACGCCTGGAAGAGCTTCATCAGACGCTGCTCCAGGTAATCGAGGTCATTGGCAGGTATTTTGAAACTGCCAATGGAGAGCCATGACGTTCGGGGAAAGGCTTCGGAACTTACGAGAGGAACGAGGCTTTTCACAAACGGATCTTGCAGGGATTACTGGCTTCACACGCCGTTCTATTTATAACTGGGAACGCGATCGGATGCGCCCCAAAAACATTGCTACACTTGAAGTTTTGAGTCAGGCACTAGGGGTTGACCTCATATACTGGTGGAATTAGGCTGCATCAGCCTTTATCAGGAAGGCATGCAGCGAGGAGCTTCCGGATTTCCTTATGCTGGCGTTTCATCTCTGCTCTGAGATTATCGAGTGCTTGCTGCACAGGCGCATCATGTCGCTCTATTTCGAAGAAATCATCTGCCGATATACCAAAGATGAGCACCAGCTTATATAGCTCCTCGGCCGGAAACTTTGTTATTCCGCGTTCGTAATTTTGGTAAGTACGCATGTTTATCCGTAGCTTCTCAGCCATTTCTGCCTGTGATAACCCTTGTTGTTTTCTGGTTTTCCGTAGGCAGTCTGATATTTTCATTGTCATTGTCAGTCCCCTTCGTGGAACGAAAAGTTTTGCGTTTATTGTACCAATTTTTTGTTGCTGAGAAAAGTCTTTTATCGTGATTTACAGTCACCTACCTGATTATATCCGAGGCAAGAGAATTTAACGAGCGTTTAGAAAGGTGTTGGATATGAGAGACGATGACGAAGTCTTGTGCATAATAATCGCCAGTATGGTACTAATGGTTGTATTTGGAGGCATCATTACGGCCATAAATATTTTTACATCTCCAGTAGACGCCGGAGAGACTTTCATTGCTTATCGAGCGGTAATTTACGAACGTGAAATCCAATCGACAGACAGTGAATCTGTACTAACAACAGGCTGTACGATCTCAGATGGTGTCGATAAAGCAAAACTCGTTCGTAAAGGGGTGCTCTACCTGCATAAAAAGGATGCCCTAAAATCTATGGAAAATTGGGAGAAGGGAAGTCAAGTTGTCGCGCTCCTGGAAAATGGAAAGCCCGTATATCGAGTGAGAGAGGAAATGATAGAGACAGGAATATATCGTGCTGGGAAATTTTATATAGACGGCTCTCATTTTTTTGGAGCAGATCTTGTTGAGATTACAGATCATGATGAATTTCAATACGGCGATATAGAATCAGGCGCCTATTATTTGCAGTGATTGTAGATTTGGAAACCATTTCGACATGGAGGACAGTAAAAATGAATCTTGAGGGAAAAATTGTTTTCATTGCTGGGGCAATCACTGGTATTGCTGACTATAAGCAGATATTTGCCGTGGCAGAACAGCGGCTGCAAGAGCAAGACAGTATCGTTCTGAACCCTGCGGTATTGCCGTGGGGAATGGAATGGGAGGCCTATTTGCAGATCACCAAGGAGATGGTGCGCTGCGCCGATGCCATCTATGTGCTGCAGAACTGGGAGAACAGCAGAGGTGTTCAGGAGGAGCTTGCTCTTGCAGAAAGCCTTGGAAAAGAAATTATATATGAACCACGAAAGGCTGTGATCGTATGATGCCGATTGATTCATCAACAACTTTCTGTCTGCTTTTGATCGTCATGTCGGTCATATTTACTATCAAATCCAGCGTTTTAGGATTGACCATTTGTGCTATTGCAACGTTGATTCTTCATTCTATTGCTTTAGATCCAGCCATAGACCCAACACCTATTGTTGTGCTTAGTGTATTGATGACAATATTTATACATCTCTATGAAAAATATGATGATGGATCTAAAGTGGGCTCTTATAAAAAATATGCCAAGATGGGGCTGATCTCTGATGAAGGTGTTGTAATTGGCCAGTATGACACAATTCTTAGTGGCGTAGTGCCCCCATTAACTAAGATACTTCCTGCGGATAAAAGGCCAGCAGCATATAATTGGTTTGTCGAACGCCACATGAACCCTATGCCCCTATATTTACGAGATAATTCCAGTAATCATATATTGATTGAGGGTGAGTCGAATCACAGACGAAGCGATCGATTTATCATCCCGACGCTCCTTGACGGTTGGAAATCTAGTGTAGTCGTGCATGATATTAAAGGCGAATACTGGGAAGTCACCGCAGGTTATCGAAAGCGGCTCGGGAACACGATAATCAAATTCGAGCCGACAGCAACAGATGATACATCTGCGTGCTGGAATCCTCTTGACGAGATACGGATGGACAGCCCTGACAAGCTATTTGTAGCAAAGACGCTTTCGTCGGCCTTGATCCGGATGGGGAAAATGATGGTATGTGATGACGTTGTAGAAGAAGTTGCCGATGTTCTTACGAAAATCATCCTGCATCTCAAAAATACATATCACGCTGATCAAGATCGGCATCCAAAGTCTCTATCTCTTTATGATGTTGCTCAATATATACAGGATCATACGGTTGGAATGGTCGATAAAGACGGAGCTCCTGTTTATGCCTGGATGCCTTTGGATTGGAAAATATATGATACACCCTTGGAGTATCCATATATATCTTTAGAGGAACCGGAAAAGGTACAAAAAATTATTGACCACAAACTTCACGGAATCGTGTCAATACCGAATCATCAGGCGTGTTATATTCTGTCCATCATAAATGCAGCACTCAAAGATTATCTTGATCCAGTGCTTAGACACCATACGGAAAGAAGTGATTTCTGTATAAAAGATCTTATGAATCACACGCAGCCCGTATCTTTGTATCTGGTGACTCCACCGGGTAATTCTTGCCAACCATCCCCAATTTTTCGTGTGTTCTTGGAAATGCTCTGGATATTTGGATATAAGGGAGAGCCAATGAAAGGGAGATACAGATGCTTGATTCTAATGGATGAGTATACGTCTTTAGGTCGCCTAAATATATTTGACTACCCTGGGCTGAATTATATTTCCTTATGTGGGATGAAGGCTGTTTTGTTTGATGAGCTGTTACAGACTTGTAAATTTTATGGAGGCAAGACGACAGATATGCAGGTGATTTCTATCCTCGGTAAAAAGAACAAATACTCGATTATTATGGATGACCGAAGTGTTGATGTGGCTGGTGTTCAATATCAGGAGAACGATTATTTTCTCTCGCGCATGTATGAAGCTCCTGAGAAAAGCGATCTCATTCACGGAAATAGTACCTAAAGAGGAAAAATTATTCTTGCGGTAGAAGGTCTTGATAAATCGAGAAAGCGGTGAACGTTATGGGAAATGCTCGCGTGCTTTATCCGTATTATCGTATTGGCTTTGGGGCAAGAGACACTGCCATAAAACAACTTCTCGAAAGTTCTTTTTGGAAGACGCTTTGTCCTGAAGATGGAGAGTTGGCAGAAGAACATTACACTGAGGAGGCGGCAGAAGAGTTCTTTGTAACCTATCAAGTCTTATTTGACCATGATGGAAAGAATGTTCTTTCTCCTCAATGGCTTGTAGATGCAATGAACGAGTAGTTGCTATTTTGCGCATTGAATCAGGATGTATGAAAATGGTAAATGAAATTATTGTCGATAATTTTGCCGGAGGAGGCGGCGCATCCACAGGGATCGAACTTGCCGTTGGTCGCAGCGTAGATGTTGCCATAAATCACGATCCGGATGCAATCGCTATGCACAAAGCAAACCACCCGGGCACAAAGCATTACTGCGAGAGTGTCTGGGATGTTGATCCAGTGGAGGTCTGTGCCGGGCGTCCAGTGGGGTTGGCCTGGTTCTCCCCAGATTGCAAACATTTTAGCAAAGCAAAGGGAGCAAAACCTGTGGAGAAAGAAATCCGAGGACTCGCTTGGATTGCCGTGCGATGGGCGCGATTGGTGCGCCCGCGCGTCATCATTCTTGAAAATGTCGAGGAATTTACTACATGGGGGCCTCTTATCGATAACCGCCCCGATCCGAAACGTAAAGGGCAGACATTTCGACGCTTCATTCATGCACTCAAAAGATATGGGTATCGGGTGGAGTGGAATGAGCTTAGAGCTTGTGATTATGGGGCACCTACAATACGCAAGCGATTTTTCCTCATTGCTCGATGCGATGAGATGCCGATTGTATGGCCGGAGCCGACACATGGAGATCCTTCCTCGCTTTTTGTTGTAGGTGGCGTGTTACAGCCGTGGAGAACGGCTGCAGAAATTATTGATTGGTCTCTACCTTGTCCAAGTATTTTTACGAGAAAGAAGCCTCTCTGTGAAAACACGATGCGCCGCATTGCTCGGGGGATCAAGAAATTTGTGTTGGACAATCCGACCCCCTATCTCGTGGATGAAAGCATTACTCCGTTGCTTATCCAGTACCATAACGAGAAGTCAAGCAAAGAGGTGCGCGGTCAGCTGATTGATCGACCACTTATGACAACAGATGCTTCTAATCGGTACGGGCTTGTCACAGCATTTGTGAGTAAGTATTTTGCTGGCGGGTATCAAAGTGCTGGAGTGAATGTGACAGATCCATTGCCAACGGTCACAGCTATTGATCACAACGCACTTATTGAGGCATTCCTCGTCAAATATTATGGGCAAGGAGAAGGACAAACACATGGAGAACCGCTACATACCATCACAACAAAAGACCGTTTCGGTCTTGTAACTGTGAGGGAAGAAGTGTATCAGATTGCTGATATTGGTATGCGGATGCTCACGCCGCGTGAATTGTTCCGTGCGCAGGGATTTCCGAACAGATATATTATCGACCACGACGCAGATGGCAGACGGTATCCTAAATCGGCGCAGGTTGCTCGTTGCGGAAATGCCGTTCCACCGCCGTTTGCAACTGCTCTTGTCCGAGCTAATTTACCAGAAATGTGCACTGAAGAAGAGCGCGAAAGTGCATGATTATTAGATTTTGGAGATCATCATGAGCAACATACAAGACTCTAATATGCAGGTGACGGAAGAACGTATCAGACAATATCCCAGAAATGTGCTTGAACACGGTGCTGGCATAGTCGGCACATCTGTCATGCAGGATCCAAACTTACATGTGACTGCAAAGACAATTTACTCTTATCTCTGCGCATATGGCGATACGGATTGTCTCCCAAGAGATCAGATTTGCTATGACCTTAACATCAACAAGAATACCTACGCGAAGTATATGAAGCAGCTGGTGGATTGTGGATATATTACCCGAATTCAAACACGGGACGAGAATAACAATTTTTACCGAAACATCTACGAGATCAATTCTGAGGTGTAGGTTTCCTTGTAGATCTGCCTGGGAAATAAGAAATACTCGAGGAGGGGCATATGTTTGAGCAACTGCGAAAACCTGCAAATAGACGCATGAAGTTTATTTTTCTTGCAGGTTTGATGGCACTTTCGTTCTTCCTGCCGTCACAGCACATATATGCTCTCGAACTTCCTGTAACGTCTGCGTTCGGTTGGCGTTACCATCCGATCTCAGGAGAGTGGTCTTTTCATGCGGGCGTAGATCTCGGATATGCAGCAGGAACGCCTATTCCTGCGCTCTTTGACGGCGTAGTGGTTCAAGCTGGAGATTATACGGACGGTTATGGTAATCAAGTTCTTCTCTATCATCCGTTATTTGATGGATATACACGCTACGCTCATATGTCCGAGGTTGATGTCGCAGTCGATGAGTATGTGGCACAGGGCACGATTATCGGTCTTGTTGGTGCAACGGGACGTGTAACCGGACCGCATCTGCACCTCGAGTACATTATTCGAGGGGCGGATGGGAATTATATGTATGTCGATCCGCTCGTTTTATGGCAATAGGAAGGTGGAGAACGATGGCAGCGTCAAGTCTTCTGATCCAAGAATCCCCGCTTACCGTTCAGCCGAACCTTGCCGTTCTCATCGGCCTGAATGAGGCGATATTTCTGCAGCAGCTGCAATACTGGATCAGCCGTGAGGCGGGCATCTGCGACGAATACGGACGCCGTTGGATTTATAATACCGTCAAGCAATGGAATGTCCAATTTCCGTTTTGGTCGGAGAGCACGATTAAACGCACCATCAAGTCTCTTGAAGATCAAGAGGTGATGTTATCGACGGTAATCGGAAATTCCTACAACAAGACGAAGGCCTACACCATTAACTATGAGCTGATCGAAGAGCTTAGTGAAAAAATCGTACATAAGCAATTTCAGGAGAGCGTAGAAAGTGTCGACCGGCGTATTTCTGCGCCTCCACCGATGCGAGAGCAGATGGAATATGTCGAAGACGTCCATGCTCCCGAGGACACACAACCAGAACATGAGGCCGCTGATATATCGGAAGATAACATAGAAGGTCAAAAGGTCAAATCGGGTGAACCACGCATAAGTGTCAAAATGACACCACATGGGGAGCAAGATGAACCACGTACAGAGGTCAATTTGACACCACGGACGGAAGGTGCTGAAACCTCAGTAACGGCGCGGGTTTGGGCACCCTCCTCGCGCGCGCACGTAACAGAGACTACAACAGAGAACACGCATAGAATACGTGAAACAACAACAGGCGACGTTCGCGGCCTTTGTGCTGCACTGGGGGTATCCACATCATCGCTGGAGCAGTTTATTCGTCGCTACGGAGAGGAGAAAGTGCGCGACAAAGCCCGACTTTTGGAGATCGCCATGCAGACGAAGATCATCCGGAATCCAACGGGCTGGCTTCATGCTGCGCTCAAAGAAAACTATACATTTGCGCCTGTTACTCCACGGCAAGAATCAACTCCAGCCCAAACACAGCCCCCTGGCAGTTATGTTCCGCCTGTACCGCCTCCTGCCCTAAAAGAGCAAAAACAAGAACACCGACAAAACCTGCACGAGTTTCTCACACGCCAGGCAGCTGCCGACGGTGAGGGATCTGTGTTTGCCCAGGAGTTTCTGCGAAGACATGGAATTGTGGATGGACGGGCGAGTCCTTGACGAAATACGGTCTTCGCATTCAGAAAAACGTGCAGTATTTTAATTCTGCATTCGGTTATACTGAATGAGTGATGACGTATTATGCAAGGAGGTACATCATGGACATCGTATCTACGCCCGTGTGCGGTGGAGAGAACATCATTTCTTTTGGAGCAGAGCTTGCAGTCGTGATCGGCATGAACGAGGCGATATTTCTCCATCGACTTGACCAACTTCTTACGACGGAGCTATGCCTCCATGAGAATGAGCGCAAATGGGTATGCAAAACAATCGCAGACTGGCAGCATGGGGAATTCCCTTTCTGGTCTGAAAGCACTATCAAGAGGATTGTTCATTCTCTTGTACGACAGGATTTCATCATTACAATCAAGGCTGAAGGGAAAAAATCTTTCGATCACACAAAAGCATATACCATCGACTATGATCGATTGAATACTTTTTGCCGAAGCTTGGCTTATCCGAGCCTTGCCCATGAATAAGACAACGGAGGTCATATGCTGTACTACAATAAGCCGATCATGGGAATGTACTTGGCCGAGACAATGCTCAATGAGCATTTCAAGGCACAAAAGAAACGAACCGAGTTGGCAGAATTAAAACACTTTGTCCGAGAACTCTCAGCCAAAGATTCTGCGATGTGGGGGAAAATTCTGTTTCGCATCATGAAGCAGGAAACGAATTATATCTTGGTCGATATGGTGATCCAGTCCCTCCCGCAGGACTGGCAGGCCTTCGTTGATCTGAAGTACAGACGCAGGGAGACGATCGTCAAGCAGACAGAGCTGCTGCATGTATCCTCATCCCAGCTAGGTATATGGAATTCGGCGATTAAACTCAATGTTCTCAATGCTTTGCAGTATCGTTTGACCGTCAACGATGTTTTTCTCCGGACAAAAATCATAAACATGTTGGAGGTGCTGGCGACCATCATTGCCGCAAAAGAAGAGTTGGATCCCGAGTTTAAGATCATTGACGAATTTTGGTTTCACTCGCTTGTGCAATATTATGACCAATACAGTCAGCTCCTCGAGAGGATTGATGAGTGTATTTTACACCAGGATAGCCGCATGAATATTGCTGTTGCAACCATAGTGGAGAGTCCTTATGATTCCAATATCATCCTTGCGGATAAATGTGGGCTGAACTCCGGCAGCTTTGGCCGGTATGTACGAAACTTTCAAGAAGAAGTGAAGAGCTATATCTTTTGAAAAGGCCTTTGATCTGTTCGAAAAGAACAGATCTTTTTTTGTTCAAAAGATAGGAAAAATGGGGATTTTCTCTGATATACAATAACGTCGGAGGAGATCATATGCGCATAACAAGGCGTTTCTATATCTGGGCTGCATTGTGGTTATATGTGTTTCTCGTGGTCAATCCGCTTCATCTGCAGATGCCCACATTGATTTACATGAATACAACGGCCAGTCTCCCTATTGGGCTCTACCTCGCGATTCCCGGCTTTGCGGTTCGAGATGGAGATATTGTTGCCTATGAACAGGACGAAGATGTCATGGAGACCGTTCGTCATAATGGCTGGCTGCCGAACGATGCTAATCCTGCGTTCATCAAATACGCAGCGATAGAGGGCGGTTTCTATGAGGTCGATCCAGATCTTCGGTTCAGCGTCAATGGAAAGCTGATCGGATACGCTATGACCGGCGATGGGAAGGGACACACAATGACGCCGCGCTGCGGGTTCTACGAGATTGAGCAGGGACAGTTCCTGCCATATACATACGCGGCAAGGAGTTATGATGGGCGCTATACCGGCACGATCTCGACAGATCGGATATATAGCCGCGTCATACCTTTATTGACAAAATAGATGAGGATGTGCAATGCAACACCACCAATTTCAATGCTCTGGGCTTGACGAGTACGCTGAAATGCAAGAACAAATTTACGGCATCTTGTATCGGTCTTTTTTTTATAACGACCATACTTTCCTGGAAGCCATCGAGGCGGCAGTAGCCAACGCTGCAGAGTATTCCATAGGTGAACACAGTTCGCCTATTTTGATCACGCTGCGCATTATGACGCACGATATTGCCGTGACCGTTACAGCAGCAACGAAGGAATTTGATGTTTGCGCTTTCCGGCAGACGTTGAAGAGACTGTCGGACGATCCTGCTATAAGAGAGATGGATTGGAGCGCGTATGCCAAGCAGAAAAATTCCGGTGCAGGGATATGGCGTATGCTCACAGGCTGCGCATATCTCTATATGGATGCGCATGGACAATCGGTCACGATGGTTGCAAGGAGATCAATGCAGCCCGATGACATCATAGAAACGCGCATCGGAACCCTTGTCCCGAGATTCTTCGTAAAGAAAGACGGCGTTATCTTATGAATTTTATTCGCCCAAAGGAGTTGATTGCTCGGTGAATGAAAAGCTGAGGAAACACAAAATGACCGTGATCTGTCTGCTGATCCTGTTCTGCATGGAAGCGACGGTCGTTATTTATAGCTCGACCATTCATTTTTCCCAGGCGCAGCTGTCCGACTACGATCAGGCAAACAAAGATCTTGTTCAGATGCGGCGCGAAATGCAGAGCATTCAGCTTGCGGAAAAAGAAGATCCCCATGTTCGACAGGGACTCAACGAGTTGCTGATGGCAAGACCCGATGGCTGTCACTTGCTGGAGGTCGCCGTTGGTGATCTCTATGATGCAGATGGGAATGCGCTGCCATATGCGTATGTGACCTTTATGCCGGAGAATGATGGCGCGCTGCAAGCCTTCCGTGAAAACATAAACCGCAGCCCCATGCTTAGAGACTCCTCTATTGACAGTATATACCAGGACGCCGAGGGGCGCAGAGTTGTGAGACTCTCGATAAGGAGTGTGCAGCCGTGAATATGTGCGGACGATTGAATCCTCAAAGCTATATACGTGCTGGTCTGCTTTTATTGCTGCTCATCGGTGGATGTTGCATGACGGCAGCGCTTTTTCTCAGTCTTGGCAAACTCAGCACTCTTTATCAGCAAGCGGCCGAGATCCGCGCAACAATGACCGAGTGGCAGGAACAGGCTGCTTTTATCAACAATCAAACGTATCGCCCGGTTCTTCCGGGGCAGATAGAGGCAGTATCGTCGGATATTCTTTTTGCAGTCCAGGCGCATCAGCTGGAACTTATTTCTTATCAATCCCTGCATTCCAGCGGCGAGGAAGAAGCGCCGTTTCAAACATTCACGTTGTCGGTCAAAGGAGCGTATGCAAACAATATCACGTTTTTAGAGGACTTTCGTGCAAAGGATGCGCTCGTATCCATCATGTCTATCAAGATGTATCCAGTAGACGGATATGTGCAGACAGATTTACGCTGCCGTATTTATACAAAGTAGGAGGCTGCCTATGCTGATGATACAGAAAAAGGGGAAGATCCTGGGAGCATTGCTTGTGACCGCTCTCTATGGTGCTGGCATGGGATCCGCATATACCACAGATACGAAGATACGGGACAGTTTTATGCAGATCACACCTGCTGCAGATGTGAATCTGCCACAGGCAGTCCCCATATTCCATGAGACCATACGTGAGCTTAGCCCCTTCATTGCGTTCTCTGCTGCTGCGCATAAGGACGGGGCAAATACACACCCAGGAAGAGCGCTGCCGAGCATTCCCAACATCAACTTCCCAAGGCCGAATATTCCCGTCATTACAGCGCGCCCGGTAACACTTCCACAAGAAGCCATGCAGGGCGCTGCAGAAAATGCTTCCACATCGCACAGCGAAGCACGGGAACGCAAATATTCAGATCCAATCGCCTTCATCCAGAGCGGAAACGGAAGCGCGCAGCCGTCTGATGCAATTACTTACTACGGCGGCGAAGGGAGTCATTTTTCATCAGACAGCGAGAAATCGAAAGAGTAACGACGCTGCTGATAAATGACAGGAATTTCAGCAGCTTTTTTTAGATAAAATGAAATTTGGGTTGGAGGTGTTCTATGTGATATGGAAGCATCTGGCCGGGATATTTGTGCTGGATGTCCTGCTGATCTACTTTACGAAGCCGGAAAATCCCTTATATGTGCTTTTTCTTTCGTTTCTCTTATGGCACATCTCCTGTGCGGATTTATCCGGCATAGGGATGGATGTAAAGCTTCTCTTTCTGCTGTTTCTCGCCGGCGCGTTTATCTATGAAAAAGCGGTACTGATATATTTTCTCCTATGCGGTATGGGCGCAGCAGCGTTTTACGTGTTCTGCCGTTTCCACCGCGCAGAACAGAATCAGCATACGGAGACATATATCCCATACGATCTCGCCGGGCTTATCCTTGTACTCCTCTATTATTTGCTTGCTCTGCCCATGCCGCACTGGTTATATCAGTTGGCGTTTCTTCCTCTGGAAGAGCAAACTATGCGGATTTTTGGCGTTGAAATCGTCTCTGTCAGTATGGCAGCTCTTTTTCTTAGGAGTCACTTCAAAGGAGACAGACGCAAAGGGATCTTCTACGGCGTCTTGTTCGGTCTCTGCAACCCACTCGTTTCCCTTATTTCTATGCTGATCGGTCATCTCATCCGATACGGCATTGGCATAAAGTCTTTATCAACAAAGAATGTCAGGGAGGTATTTTCTTGAAGATTGATCAACTGTTTCATCGCGCGGAGCATTTTACGCCGCCGACGACTTCGCAAAGTCCGGCTGAGAAAGCCAGCCGCAAGTGGGACGCCCGCGAGGGAGAGATCATTGAGCAGAATTACAATCTGCGGCGGCTTTTATTGGGGCTTGTCATTGTCATCGTGGCGCTGGCCGGGGCTCTGTGCTACAAAGCAATCACCGAGAACACGCTTGTCTATGTAGTCGAAACGGACATCAAGACAGGGGAGGTTCGCAACGTCGGGACAGCAAATTCCATGGCCAACTATACGCCGAGCGATGAGGTGTATAGTTACTTTATCCGTCAGTTTGTCCAGGATATTCGCAGCGTTCCTTTGGATGAGGTCGTTTACAATAAGCAGCTGAGCACAGCTTATAGCTTCTTAACCAAAGATGGTGCGAATATCCTCACGTCGCGCATGGAAGCGGAGAATCGTGTGCAGAAGATGCATAATGCGACCGTTCAGGTCACGATCAACAGCGTTATTCCCATGGAGGGCGGTAAAAGCTATCAGGTGCGCTGGTCAGAGGTTGAATACCGGGCTGGTGCCAGCCGACGTGAAGTTACGCCGTATACAGGACTATTCACCGTTGAAATCATCAAGACGGACGACAAGGAGAAACTCGCCGTCAACCCTCTGGGTATCTACATCAAGGATCTGCGCTGGGAGCGGGATACTGAAACGAAGGCTACCCAGGAGCCGAATGCGCCACAGACTGCACAGGCAACTCAGACGACCAAGCCATAAAAGAAGAGGAGAATGAAGAATGAAACTGAACAAAGCTAATCTCAAACTGCTTGTTTGCTGCTCGCTCCTGTGCTCCAGCGTATGGGGTTCAGGGACGGTCAATGCGGCCACGCTTTCGGAATTCCGAGCAAAATATGCGCCCGTGGAGCAGGAGGCCGATCCTGAAATCAGCGGTGCAGCAGAAAGTGCGATGCGGCACAGCGAACAGCTTCAAAACGAATTGGACAGCTTGACCGGACAACTCGAGTCGCTGAAGGATCAGAAAAACAGCGGAAACGAAGACCTGATCCGCACGATTTCTGAGCGACTGGCAGATCTCGAGGCAGAGCTTAGAGCTCAGTCCGATCTGCAGATGGAGCTGATGCAGCTCCTGGAGAGCAGGTACAGAGCGTCATACAACGATTATGATGACAATTCTTCCAGGCGGGCACTCATCAATCCAGTGCCATACGGCGGGAATACTGTCTCCTACACGCAGGATGCTGCCAACGCACAGGGAAACAGCACGATGACCTTTTCGTATGCGCCCGATCAGCTCTACAAAATTTACTGCCGTACAGGATACCTCACGGATATTGAGCTGAAAAAGGGCGAGCAGATCTCCTTTGTGGGCGGGGGCGACACCAGTTCGTGGGCAGTCAATGCTACGACCGTGGCTGGTGTGCCGCACATCTACGTCAAACCGGTCGTGCAGTCCAGTACGACAAACCTGATCATCACCACGAATAAGAGGAGCTATCAGCTGATCCTCACTGTGAGTGATTGGTATAATCCCATGGTGCGGTGGAGCTACGGCCTCGAGGACGCCCAGACTGCGATCCTGCAAAACGCAAAGGATGAGCAGACCATTACGGCGGATATGAGTGTGACCGGCGTTGACAAACTGAATTTTTCCTACAAGGTCTCCGTGAAAGGAAATGACAGCTATAAGCCGGAGATGGTTTTCGACGATGGGGAGAAAACCATCATCCGTGTGAACAAAGGCGTGAAGCGTTTGCCCGCATTGTTCATCCGCGAGCCTGGGAAAAAGGATCTCAGCCTGGCGAACTTCAAGACAAAAGACAACTGCTATATCATCGACCGAATTATCGACCGCGCGGAACTGCGGTATGGAGAAAGTGATATTGTCAGGATTGAGCGCAAGAAATAACCCTTGAAAGGAGCTGACTTCATTGAAACTGAAAGAGATCATAGGCAATCTCTCGGAAGTCGCTGGGCGAAAATTGAAAATGAAGAAGGATGAAGAAGGGCTTGCCATTCCGGACGAAGAGTTGGATAAGGGGATGGATATTAAGACACCAGAGGGTAATAAGTCCATGCTCAAAGGAGAGCATGATACGATCTTTGGCCTCTCAAAGCCTGTTGTTACAGGGATTGTGGTGTTTTTCTTTCTCGTCTTTGGTTTGGCATTTTTCTACGCAGCGAGCGATGATGGCGAGCAGACGGAGAAAAAGAGCGCCCGCGTCGAAGATATTGCGGACTCTGCACGCGTCCAGGGAGGAAGTACAAGCAGACTGTCCGATGATTACGGAGCGCTTGAACGAGCGAACGCATCAAGGAATCGCCAGCAGCAAGACCCGCATAAAAATGCGGATATTCCCCAGGAGCAATATCCGAACGGCGTGCCGCCTCAGTCAACGGAAGGAATTCAGGCAATTCCGCAGCAGCCAGGCTATTCGGGCTATGCCGATGTCCCACGGACATCGGTTGTTATGCCTCCTCCCGGCGGCGCATACAGCCAGAATTACGCGTTGCCGTCACAAGACCAGGCACGCATCGAGGAGGAGCGTGCTGCAGCAGATCGTTTCAAGGAGCAATTAAGATCTGCGATCGCCTTTGCTTTTGATGGAGGCGGGAAATCATCTGATACAGGCGCTAGTGGGGGAGACCCTGCGGCTGCAGGTGACGGAAGTGCAAGCGGAAGAGTCATCAATACTGCGCAGCGCAGTTCATCTCCCACTTACAGCGAGCCGTCAGAACGTACCGTAATGGCCGGTACGCTTATCCCGGCCATGCTCTTGACGGGGATCAATACGGATGCACCGGGACCGGTTATTGCACAGGTGATGGCAGATGTGTATGACGTAAACGGCCTCAATCTGATCATCCCGGCCGGCAGCCGTGTCCTTGGCACAATCGGAAAGGTGGAAGGCGGCAGCGGCAGCAGAAACGTATCGAGCCGCATTGGGCTTTCTTTCGACACCGTAGTTCTGCCAAACGGTGGATCATGGAACATTGGAAACGCTATGATGGCCGTTGACGGTGTTGGTTATTCGGGCGTTCAAGGGAAGCTCCATCGTCATACGGGGAGCAACTTCATGAAAGGCTTGTTCAACAGTGCTTTAACGGCGCTTTCTACGGTCGCGGTGGATCGCGTCACGCTGGATTCGTCTGCGTTCACGGCGCTCACGGAGACACAGGCACCGACTGCGACAGTTGCGCCGGGCTACACCTTTAATATCTATGTGACGCAAAACATTGCGTTTTGAGGAAGACGATGATGGACGAAAAAAAGGGGAAGAAGCTCTCGGAAACATATGAGGCCGTCACCGGCGGATTAAAGGCTGGGAATCCAGCAATGTGGCACAGAATCATCATGTGTATTCTGATCGGATTCACGGGAATGGCACTGATCGGCGGCGTCGTGTTTGATTTCGTCCTGGATCGTCAAACGGAAGAGCTGCGTCATATGCCGGTTATCGGGATCTCTGAAAACGCCGTTCTGCCACAAGACCAATATTTCATCTATCAGGTATATTTCGATGACACGAATCACACACATTATTTGGTCAGCTCAACATCCGGCGGTGTTGTAGTTTCCGTCGCAGCACCGGAGGGAACAGAGGAGCCTGAAGACGTGATGAGCATGATTCATTACGATCCGGCTGCGTATCTGCTTGAAGTTGACCAGCGCGGTCGATGGTCATTTCTATCGACTTCGGTACGAGAGAATATCTTGAAGAAAATACAAGCACCTGTGGCTCCTTGACAGGAATCAGCCCCTTATCCATTGAGACAAGGGGCTATTTTTATGAGATTGGATGTATTTTACTTCCAAAAGCTGTCCGGAACCACAAACTCAATGGTTTCTTCTGTAGGAGTTCTCCTCGATGCGGTTTGATGGTATGCGCAGCGAGACATTGCGCTCAAGAACGCGTTGCGACCGATCTCCTCGATAGCACGTTTGGATGAGATTCTACGGCCGTTCTTGGTGAGCCGTACCACCTGTGTCGCTTCCTCGATTTGCGGCAAGTGCCGTTCTCCGTTGCCGATCCGGATGAGATAGGCTTTGTCTGCTTCTGTGAATTTCATTTCATTACCTCCATTTGATACCTGACCGTGAGGAATCTTACTGCTCTTGTGAGCCGTACTCCCCTGCATTGTCTTTTTTTGACAGCCATCGAATACCGCCGGAGACGAGAAAAGCAAGTGCGCAAAGCGGCCGAAGGCTTTACACTTGCTTTTGGAGTCGCAGGTGGTAGGCTGATGATGGCAAAAAAAGAAATTACGTCAGGTAGATAAAAGACAAGAAAAACCCCAGTTTTTTATGGATATAATGACATAGAAAGGGAAGGTGATTATCCATGATGATTGATGAAGAGATTCATCGTGCAGCACAAAAGAAGGCGTTTCTTTATACGGTGCTCATTTTCGCTGTTTTGATGCTGATAACGCAATGGTATGCGACACAGGCGGTAGCAGAGGAGTGTGACTATCATCCCTTGCTCGGAAGCTATATAGAGCTCGGCGATAGTAAAATTTATCCTCCGTATGATTACCTGGTGTGGTCATATGATGAGCATATCAGTAAGGCCATTCCGGATATTCTCGATGCGTACTCGTCATTTACCCAGCTGGTTTTGTTGCTCTCGATGGTCTGTATGTATTTCCTCAAAAAGGCGTTTTTGGTGCAGACATCGCATGGCAGCGCATCTTTTGCATCGAGCAAGGACATAGAAAAATCGGATCTCGGCGCTTACGTCTCGAAAAATGGGGGCGTATATGAGTATAGGAAAACGAAGAAGAGATTCCTTGGATTGATCCCTTACACCAAAAAGGAGAAGATCATCAAGGATTCCGGCGTCGTTGTCGGTATCAATCCATATACCCATAAGCTCATGCTGCATGACGGCGTGGAGCATATGCTTCTCATGGCTCCGACCCGCAGCGGTAAGGGCGTCTGCACGATCATCCCCACGGGATTGATCTGGAAGCACAGTATCTTCTTTTTCGATCCGAAGGGCGAACTCTGGAGCCTGACCAGTGGCTATCGGAAGAACGTCCTGAAGCAGAAGGTACTCAAGTTTCAGCCGCTCTGCACGGATGGATCCGCAGCACGGTGGAACCCACTGGCCGAGGTCAATTATCGTACGAGCGAGGAGTTATCGGACGTTCAGTCTATCGTTTCGGTCATGGTGCGCCCGGATGGAGAATCAAAGGGCGGCGATGAGTTTTGGCCGAACTCGGCTGCAGCTCTCCTGAACGGCGTTATCCTGCACCTGCTTTATAAACATGATAGAGAGGAGCGGCCGCTCCCGTGTCCGACAGACATTATGTCATTTCTCTCCAGTCCGGATAAGTCAACGGAAGAGCTCTTTACGGATATGCGTGATTATCCACATATCAGCCCGGATGAATTCCTGGAAGTGGAAGAGATCGGCGCCGACGGGAAGCCCATTCTTGATGAAAATGGGATTGTGAAACGCAAAAAGAATCCGCTCAAGGAAATCTACGGGGAATATATCAAGGATTTTCGCCCCTTTGCCCAGGCACTCGATACCAAGGTAAAATCCATTGATGAGATCCGCGTTGCGCTGCAGCAGAAGATCAAAAAAGGGGAGAAAATCCAGTGGGAGGCAGTAGATCAGACGGGGCTGCCAACCAATGCGCCATATCATCTGCTGCTGTCCCATCCGAAGGTGGCCGAATGTGCGGCCAACATTCTGAATGGTGCGCAGCAGACCACGGCGTCAATTATGCAGACTGCGCAAACCTCTTTGGCGATCTATCAGGATCCGGTTGTGCAAAACAACACGAGCGTATCGGATTTTGCGATTCGCGACCTGCTCGATCCACAGCAGGAAGTATCGCTGTATCTCTGCATGGAGGTTAAAGATATTGCGGCCGTCAAGCCGATTGCACGTCTTTTCATCCAGATGATCTGTTCGAAGCTCATACGGGACATGAAATTTGACACGGATCCCAATAAACCTGCGCCAAAGAAGCAGCGCCTCCTGCTCATGTTGGATGAGTTTCCGCAGTTAGGCAATATGAAGTGCATAGAGCTTGCGCTTGCCATCTGTGCGGGCTATGGAATCAAAGTCTGCATCGTCTGCCAGGATGTCAACCAGCTCAACAAGGAATACACCAAAGACAACTCCATCGGCTCAAACTGTCATGTGCATATCTATTTCACGCCGAATATCGACTCCGGCGGTGCAACGGCCGAGGCAATTTCAAAGACGCTTGGCAAACGCACAATATCGACCATCTCGCACAGCGACGGGGGCGGCGGCTTTTTCAAGGGCTCAAACTCTACGTCGCAGACCGGCCGAGAACTCTTGACGCCGGATGAAGTCGCCCAGATGAGTTCAGAGAAAGAACTCGTCTTTGTGGCCGGGCATAAAGCCATCTTTGGAGACAAGCTGCGTTATTATGAGTATCCGTTCCTCATCAAACGGACACAGATAAAATGTCCGGCGGTGAGTGATACCGTGACACGCGTCACGAATTTCAAGGAGCTGTTCGATGTCCATGCAGCCGATCAGGCCGCGAAAGAGGATGATCGGAAGCGGGTTCTTGAGGATCAGGCGAACAAAGCCGGAATGTCGTATAAGGATTATGTCCAAAAACTCGAGGCGGAGAAGGCGCAATACGAAAAGGATGTGATTTTCCGCATTACAGGGGAACACCCCGAGGAGGAGCTGAATGAGCAAGAGATCTCCAGCGCAGGGATTGCAGCAGCAGGGCAAGAAGAACCTGTCGGCCAGCCCCAAAATATCGAAAGTGAAGCAGCCGCCGATCATCGGACACGGACAGAAAGTCCGCAAGAGGTAGACCCCGAAAATCGTCGGTATCAGGCAGCGGTTGAAGACACTCATCAATCGGCCATCCAGGAAGAGATGGAGAGCAAGGCAAAAAGGCGTATGAACATCCTGCAGGTGCATGAAGAAACGCCGTCTCCCGCAGATGCCGTATCAGATCTCATTGATCTGGATGCCTCCATTCTTGCCGTCAATGCGGACGCAGAGGAAGCTGCGGCCTCAGAAGGGGAGAACAGCGACATACAGCTTTCCAATTTCCTTTTTGGCGATCAGGAGGACTTTGACGAGGCTGCGCCGGAGGAGCTGGATATGGACGATGATCTTGATCTTTTCGATGCAGACACCGAAGAAGCGGGGGATACGACCAACGGCAGCAGCCCACTGTTAGGCTTGGATGCCTTTTTAGGGACAATGAACAAGGAGCGTAACGAAGAATGAACAGCAATAGTGAGCGGTATAACATCACAATGGATGCGCTCATTACCTCGATGAAAGCGATCATGCCGTTTATGCAGGATAAAAACGTCTTCGAGGTATATGTGAATCCGGACGGCAAGATCTGGACGGACAGTCTTGGCAAGGGGAGAGCTTATACGGGGAAAAATATTTCCCCGGAAGATACGCGCGGGATCATTCTCAATGTGGCTGCGCTGACAGGGCAGCTGGTCGTATCGGAGCGTCCTGCCCTTGATGCGGACATTCCGTCCAACTCGTTTTTCCCCAAATGCCGCTTTGAAGGGAATCTTCCCAATATCGTTTCTGCACCAACCCTCAATATTCGGAAGCACCCTGAGACCATATTTTCGCTGGAGAACTATGTTGAACAGGGGACGCTGACGGAAAAACAATATGATTTCCTGATCGACGCTATCCATCACAAGAAGAATATCATTGCGGCCGGGGGAACAAAATCCGGCAAGACAACATTTCTCAATGCCATCTTGGCCGAGATCTCCAAGCTGGATGATCGTGTCATCCTGATTGAGGATACACCGGAGCTGCAATGCAGCGCCGTTGACTGCGTGCAGATGCGTGCAACCCCAACATTTTCCATGGAGGATTGCCTCAAGCAGGTGCTGCGAATGACGCCGGATCGCATTGTGGTCGGGGAAGTTCGTTCTGGTGAAGCGTTGGCGCTCCTCGATGCCTGGTCTACGGGACATGGAGGCGGCTGTTCAACGGTTCACAGCAATTCTGCCGTAGATACGCTTCTTCGCCTCGAGAACATGACGGCGCGCGTCTCTCGGAACCCGCAGCAGGCAACGATCGCCCAGGCGGTACACTATATCGTCTATCTCAAATACATTGGGAAGACGCGAAAAGTGCAGGAAATACTCGAACTTGAGCGCTGGGATCCAGCCTCGAAAAAGTACATTTATCATGAAGTAACTTGAGGAAAAAAGTCTGCGAATGAAAAAACATAGGAAATTCGGGCACTTTTTTTGAAGTAAGATAGAAGTGTTTGTAGGGAATATCGTCAAGGAGGTATGATTTATTATGGATTTCAAGAAAAAGATCAAGGCTGCCGGGAAGTTTGCGAAAGAGAATAAGCTCCTGATGCTCCAGCTCGGCATGATGGGCGCTGTCCTGATTACCAACGAAGTGTCCCTTGCTTCATCCGCAGATGAAACCTTTGCGGTCGTGACAAACCCGCTCGAAAAGCTCCAGAAAACGATCACCGGTCCCATTGCAACGGCGATTGGCACAGCAGGAGCCGGCCTTTTGGGGCTTTCGGTCACGATGAACTTCGAGAATCAGATCGCCAAGCGCGGCATCCAGGGCGTTGGCGGTGTCGGCCTTGCGCTCGGCGGCGCAACTGTGGTCTCGAAGCTCGGTTCTGCGTTCCTCTTTTGAAACGAGCTGATTTCTTATGGCAGATAAAGAGGAAGAGCTTCGCTCCTGGTATAATGTTGACTTCTTCAGAGGACTGATGGAGCCAGCTTTGCTCGCCGGAGTGCCTAAGCCCGTACTGATCTGGAATGCAATGTTCGCCGTGTTCCTGATTATGAACTTTGGGTTCTTTTACATCCTGATTTTCACGTTCCTTTTGCATTTTTTGGCGATCTATGTCTGCAAAGGCGACGTTCAATTTTTTGACTGTATTAAGTCATACATGAACAAGAAACGATATTATAACACCTGATGGGCTGCATTTGGCGGAAGCGGGCGATTCCCGTTTCCGTTTTTTGTTGACCTGTTCTTGAAAAAAGACAGGAATCCCGCGCATTTTTTTGCTTTATACTCAGATTAACAAGGGAGAAAGGAGAACGCCGCGTAAAATTCACGTCTGCGCGGCAACGTAAAATATGGCATCACTGAATGAATTTGGATTGCAGTCTACCGCAATCGAAGAATGGATCCCGTGGGGCGGGATCGTTCGCCCATCCGTTATGAAACAAAAAAATGGCTCTATGTTCAGCATCATCACCTACACCCCATACACAACGGATCTTTCGACAACACTCTCGCCGCCTTGGGCGTTTCGGCGCGGCTGGGTCATTTGGAATGAGCATCAGCACGTCGCAGACGTCCCAGCGCAGGATTATCTGATCATCGGCTGGAATCCGTTCTATGCGGCCGGAAAGATCTCCGTCGAAAATGCGCTGCGCCCGGGCGTATCAATCCATGAAACCGTAGATTACTTTGAAAAAGAGGTTCAGGCCTTTTTAGAGGAGTTCCAGAAGATAACAGCGGCAAGGGTTTTGGAATATCAGGAGATCATGGATGTTCTCTCATTTTCGCTCTCCATGGGAGAAGATCGTCAAGAGCTTCCGGATTGCCCGCTCTACATGGACGCGCTGCTCTCGCAGAACATAGACTTTGAGTTTGGCGGCAACGACATTTTCATCAACGGCAAGCGGGTATGTGCCGTCTCCATGCTGATTCCGTATGAGCTGGATGAGATTTACAGCCGATTGGAGCATATGACCTATCGTCATACGCGCAGACTCCTTCTGTTCAATGAAAAAGAGGCCAAGAGAGATTTCCTGCGGTATACGGGGCGATGGTTTCCAACACGGTCTGTTCTGCGGCGTATGGCCACAGAAGACATTATCAGTGTGTATAACGGCTATTATACGGATACCTTTCTCTTTCACCTGGATCAAGCAAATGACGAGCCGTTCCGTGCTTTTTTCACGGATGTGCTGGATCGGGAATGCGTTCCCTATATCGTTGAGGAATTCAATCTGAAAAAGGTGTTTTGGGGAAGCCTCCCTGGGCTTTATCTTGCAAACGCAGATCCTACGGTCATTGGCTTTCAAGACCTTTCCGAGTTCCTCCATGCACATATTGAAGTCAAGAAAGAGGCGGAGGACATCTTGGAGAAAGCGAAGAACAGTTTGGTTGAAGTAAGCGTCGATGTGAACGAGTATATCGAAGATCGCGGACATGAAGGAGGAGAGGCGTAAATGTATCGTTTGGATCGTTTCTTGGTAAAAAGTGAGCCTCTGAAATATACGCTGCCGTGGGCACGCATTATTCCAGGATCACCGACCATTGTGCTGAATAAAGACGGCTCCATGCAGACGACATTCAGCTATCGGGGACCGGATTTGGATTCGGCCATCAAGGAGCAGCTTTCCGTCATTACGCAAAAGCTGAATTCTGCTTTCACGTCCATGGATACGGGCTGGGTTATGTTTTTTGAGTCTCAGCGCGTTCCTTCGACGGATTATCCGACCGATTCCTATTTTCCGGATCCGATCACCAAGATTATGGACGATGAACGCAAAGAGTTTTTCAGCGGCGGGGATTCTCATTTTGAGTCGGACTATTACGCCACGCTCTACTGGATGCCTCCGAATGACCATGAGGGGCGGCTGCGTTCCTTTGTTGTAGAGGGAAAGAAGCAGAAGGGGCTGACGGAAGATGACTATCTTGTTGCCTTTCGCACGGTCGTGAATGATGTATATAATATGTTTTTCGCATGTCAAATTCCCTGCGAAATTCTATCAGCAGACGAGATGGTCACATATCTCTACTCTACAATATCCATGAAACGGCGCAAACTAAAGCTTCCGAAACATCCAATGCTGCTGGATCAGTTCCTTTGCGATTCCTCGCTTTCCGGTGGACTGGAACCCCGCCTGGGCAGTAAACATATGCGCGTTATCACGATCATCGGGTATATGGATAACACCATCTTTGGGATATTCGATCACCTGAATCTGCAAAATTTCTCGTATCGGTGGGTCTCGCGCTACTATTGTCTTGGGAAACTGGATGCCTTGAATGAAGTCGGCAAGAAAAAGAAGGAATGGAAAGCCAAATTCAAGGGTCTGACAGACATGATGCGTGAATTCGCAAGCGGCCAGGAGGATAACAGCAACCTCAACCAAACGGCCGTTACGAAATATCAGCAAGCAAAGGCTGCAGAGACGTTGATCGAGTCGGACATTACCTCTTACGGCTATTATACGTCCAGCATCGTCGTTTTGGGCGATTCGCCGGATGAAGCTGATACGCGTGCAAAAGCCGTTGTTCAGACAATCAACAACATCGGGTTCAAAGCGAAAGTCGAGGATCTCAACAGCGTAGATGCTTGGATGGGATCTCTTCCTGGCAATGTTGGCCGCAATGTGCGACGCCATTTGGTATCTTGCGCCAATCTCATTCATATGATGCCGCTTTCTACCATATGGGCAGGAGCCTCCCGCAATAAACATTTGCAGGGACCCCCGCTTATTTATACACAGACCTCTGGGAATACGCCGTTTCGGCTCACGCTGCATGTCGGTGATGTTGGGCATACGCTCGTAGTCGGTCCCACTGGAGCGGGAAAATCAGTCTTCCTAAACATGGTAGAGTCCTCGTTCCGCAAATACAAAGATGCCCGTGTCTTTGTGTTTGATAAGGGTGCATCGAGCTACGTCCTCACACGGGGCGTCGGAGGAACTTTTTTCGATCTCGGGAATGAGGAGACGGGGGCGCTTTCCTTCCAGCCGTTGGCAAAGATTGATGATGATAAAGAGCGTCAGTGGGCGCTTGAATGGATTTGCGACTATGTGCGGCAGGAGAATCTTGAAATTACACCGGAGCGCAAGCAGCTGATCTGGGATGCGCTGGAAGCCATCGCTACTTCATACGTTGGTGAGAACAAGCGTCTGCGCCGCATGACAAACCTTGTGAATGCGATCCAGTCTGAAGAACTGAAAAAAGCCCTGGCGCCGCTCTGCTCCGGCGGTCCCTATGGACGTATTTTCGATTCGGATGTAGACAGCCTCCAGCTCGGCTCTTGGCAGACGTTCGAAATGGAGAAACTCATGAGCACCCCGCAGATTGTGGGAACAACGCTCATGTATATTTTCCATCGGATCGAGCAAAGCCTGAAAGGGGAGCCGACCATCATTGTTTTGGATGAGTGCTGGGTCTTCTTCGACAACGAACAGTTTGCAGCGAAGATCCGCGAATGGCTCAAGGTTCTCCGTAAGGCAAATGCCTCCGTTATCTTTGCGACACAATCCATCACCGATATTGTCAACAGCCCGATTTTCCACACCGTTCTTGAATCTTGTCCCAGCCGCGTATTTCTTCCCAACAATGATGCTCTAGAAGAAAAAACGGCCGAGAATTATGCCTTGTTTGGGCTGAACCGCCGGCAGATTGAAATTCTCGCATCAGCAACGAAGAAGATGGACTACTACTATGTGTCGCCTTATGGCTCGCGCCTCTTCCAGCTGGCCTTGGATGCTTGTCCCGTTTCGCTGGCCTACGTTGCCGTCAATACTAAAGGCGTCAATGATGCGAAGGAGATCGTTCGCGAACACGGCGTTGAAGAGTTCAACCGCCGCTGGCTGATCCGCTGCAACATCATTGAGGATAAATCTTCTGAGCCAGTGGAAGAAGCTGTTGCCCAGTAATGTGTTTTGCTGGAAAGGAGCATTGTTATGTCGTTCTCCATCGAGCTTTTTGCCAGTATGCCAGCGCTTTTGCTGATTGTTGCATTGTGGTTCGTTTATCATCACATCAACCGCATGGAAGAATGTATTCGTTTGGCACAGGGAAAAGATGCAAAGATAGTAGAACGCCTCTATCGAAATACGATGGCATCTATTCCGAGAATAAAGCCTCGTTCGAGCGCTGCTGATGAAACTACACGGCGAGCACATGCCGTTATGCTACGAAGCTGCCACAGAAATACGAGAGAGAGCAACGAATGAAAAATATTACAGTTGCATATCTTGATGTGCTCGGACAAACAATCGTTGAGCGCAAAAAGGAGAATACTGCCGAATTTCCCAATCAACAGGCAGAGAACTACGAGAACGATCTGACGGCCGCAATCCGGCTTCTGGAAAGCGGATATGATGTCAATGCCGTGAGAGCTGTGATTTGCGAAAAATCGCCCATGACCAAACTGCTTCCGGATGTACGCGCAATGGCGCTTTATACGGCTAAGGTCATGGAAAACATCAATGAAGCGTGGACGGAACGGGCATCGCGGACATATCTCGAAGCAGCGGAAAGCTATCGGCGACGCGCAGCGGCAGAATCAGCTGCTGCGGGACTTCAGCGGGATTATCGCATTGGCATGGCCATGATCTTGAAAGACGGCTTTCCGATCGCTGTTGTGAATCAGGTAATTCGGCAGTCTGCCAACGAGCGGAAGGCCGATGAATCCTATTTTCAGACGCTTTTTTCTGCGCTGTCCGATGGACACAATCGCTATGCTGCAATCATGGCGTATGCCGGCGGCGTCATGAGCAGCGAAGCAGATGTTTACCGAAAATTCGCCAGGGAGTACATGGAGAGGACAAATACAGCCGTACTCACTATTGACGATGAGCAGAAGATCATCGAGGCGATCTATCGGGACTATATGCGCCGTCTTCAGGACGAGCGGACTGCTTATCAGAAAGATCCAGCGCGTATGATGTTTTTACTCAAGGAGCAGGTGCAGCCGATTCTCCGAAAGTCCATTGCTCAGGCTTCTCCCCTTTATATCGAACCCGGGCGCAGCAGAGAGACCTACCTTGACGAAACTTTCCTCTGTGCGTGCGAGAGCCTTGGGCTGCATCAACGAGACGATGATGCATATACCAATATCAAAGGACGCTCGCATCCTCCAGACGGCCGCACGGCGGCCAGAATGCTGCGGAGCTGCGTCCGTACAGATCTTGTAAAACGGTATCTAATTGCTTTGGCGATTGCCGCTGCACTTCCGGATCCCAGCGAATACGCAGCGTTGATCTTGGCACGGGCGCAGGAGGCGCTTTCAAGAGAAAATGCAATCGCGATGTTTGATGTGAATGATCTAGGTTCCTGCGCAGCTGCATATATGGATGCAATGCACCGTCAGTACACAGAGAAAGGCTTTGTGAATCCGGACATGGACATTGCGGCCATGAAAGAGCTTGTGCTGGGCGGCCAGTATACGCCGGATCAGATCAGGGAGGCAATGATGAATCATTCGCCCAATCAAATATTCGGCGGCGCGGATTATTTCGCATATATCCAGAAGCTTGCAGACCAGGAGCTTACAAGAGAAAATGAAAAACTGAGCAGCTATGTTGTGATACCTCGTACCGAGATGCGAGAAGACTTCGAAGCAGAGTACCAATACCAACGGCGTAAGATGGAAGGGCGCATCCGGCTCCCGTATAACATCACGATGGACACTAAGATTGTAAAGGCGCTCCTGAATGACGGCGTAGAATCGAGGAATCTATCGCCAATGCTTTCGCGGTATAGGCCAAAGAACTGGGATCGGGATCATCCGAATACCCCTTATGGCTCCTACGTCGTTCAGAAGGCCGAAAAGGAGGAGCGGGAGAAGAAGGCAGCACAAGAGCAGAGCATTGTGCGGCAGCGGACAACAAATAAAACGGGTGATACCTCTGCTTGAATCGGGGGTGCAGGGGGCAACGCCCCATGAGGAGGCGGGCGGGGAGGCGGTAGCAGTATGCGCTATCCGGAACGTGTGACGGATGACGCATTCTGCGAAAGCCTTGATCCTTGGGAACAGTGAATGAGCAGAAGGTTATGTTTTTCTTGAGAGCGGAGCAGCGCGGAATGAGCGTGCAGCGAATGAAGCAATGCGGAGCGAAAAGAAAATGATAACCCTGTGAAATGACTGTTCCTTTCTTTTTATTTATTTGTGCAACTAAATATAGTTGCACTTGTGAAAGCAGAATGATATAATGCCCTTGAGAAATGTTTCTCGCTGTGAAATCATAGGATTTTGCAGCCGTGTTTTTGGGCTACTATGAGAGCGGTATAACGCTCTCATAGGAGGCAATAGCATGGAAGAGAAAGAACAGCTGCAGCTCGAAATAAGATACCATCTCACTAAGGTCAGCAATAGCGCCCAAGAATATAGGGCTTTTCTTAATACCATCGCCAAATTCCATAAGTATTCCATTATGGAGCAGATCAATCTGCATTACCGTGCCTCAGCTGAGGCAAGCGCCGTTGCTCCGGATCATGTTTGGCGAAACTCTTTCCGGACAACATTGTGTGATGGCGCTGCCGCAATCCCGCTCCTGGTATCGGAGCCCGATGATCAATACACCGTTCGATATGTCTATGACATTCGGGATACGGTTGCTTTTCAAAACGGGGATGCAGCGGTACAAGGGATCCCCTGGCAGTTTACCCCTGCACACGAAGCACTTGTGCTGCGCACGCTTGGGAGCGACTCCGGATCGCTGGATGAGGCAATCCGAGCGAAGGCCGCAGAGCTTGTCGCGGCGCAGAACTCGGAGCATGCTGATTTTTTAACGGCGAGCGTAGAATATGTTGTGCGGTCGCGGCTGGGGCTTTCCAATCAAAACACCTTTCCGGCGGAGCTTTCTATTCCGCAAGATGTCCATATTGCGGTGGTTCTGGGAGAGGTCAATCAGGTTTCGCGTACGATTCTGGATTCGCTCGGCAATGCAATTACTGCGGCGAACAGAGCAAATGCTGCAAAGCAGAAGGAGGCAGATTCAAATGACCGAAGAAGTGATCCTGAAATCTCTTTATGGGATTTGGGGCGACATGAGGCGGGATTATTTGCACAGAACTCAGCCGGAGGAGTGGAAGCGGATGCTGGACGCAGGGACGCTGGATCAGTATCTGAGAGACTACGAGGACATGATGTTCGAACAGTCGGAGGCGCTGACAGCAGCGATCTGCAAGCGGGACGGCGTGACGGAAGACCTCAAGAAGCGCGACGTGATGCAGTGGATTCAGAGCTACAACAGCGTTCTCGCCGAGGTGCGGGAACGCCTGGCGGCGGAGATCATGCCGGAGCCCCAGGAAGCGTTCGTGTAGACGAATTTTCGATCCGCATTCCTGATGTTTTGCAGGAGGAATCTGCAAACAAATTCTTCGAAGACGTTCAAACTGCACGAAATGAAGGTCATATTACGGGCGTACAATCCCGTGAAATGTACCTTTCTTTCGTGCGTGCACTCATGTCTGCAGAGACACTTTCATCGGAGGCGCAGAACGCTCTGATCGGGCGAGCCTACTATGAGCTGGCTGCGACGTATGCCACACCCGCAGCATTACAGGAGCTTCATCCAGCGGAGAAATCAGAGGCTGCTGTGAATGCCATGGAGGAATCTGCTCCGGGGATTGATTCGGTTGAAGCAGAAAAACCTGCTTTATCCATGAATTCCTCAATCAAGGAGTGGTATTTGGAAAAATATCCCGATGATTCGAGCGGGAATTATCTGGAGGATATTACGTTCCAGGAGCTTGCGGACGCGCTTCCCATGGGCAGCGCCCTCTATGAGTATGCCGGCATTGATTCCAGCGATATGCGGGAAAATTTATTCGTGCAGCTTACAGAGCTGTCCGGGCGCTCCTACGATGATATTTTGAGTTCATGGATAAATACTGCGGCTCCTGAGCCTGTATTGGATCGTGCGGAGACGTTGACGGATGAGCATGAGGATACAGCGGCAGAAGCGGATGCAGAACCTGCAGCGGCTCCTGTTGAAGCGGGCGAGGCGGCCACAGATTCCGAAACCGTGCGGCCGGTTTACGAAGCCGAGGTAATCGACCCGCAGACGATTGATCTACCGGCAGCGGAAGATCATGCCGAGACGGACGCGCCTCCCATCATTGACGCAGAATTTACGGAGGTAGATCTTTCTACACTGGATCTTTCTGCCGATATGTCCACGACAGCAGGGAAGCGCGCTGTATTTCAGCGAAATCTCGCAGCCGTGCAGATTGCCAATCATCTGGATCGCACGGGAAACCTCCCCAACGTAGGGGAGTTGGAAGTTCTGCACGCCTATTCAGGATTCGGCGGCCTCTCTGAGGCGTTTGACGCACGCAATACAGCTTGGCGCAGCGAACACCAACAGGCGAAAGAAATCATGACGGAGCCTGAGTATATGTCCGCGCGTGCCTCCACCTTGGATGCGTTTTATACGCCGCCGGAGATTGTCCAGGCAATTTACAGCGGCCTTGAAAAAGCTGGATTTCAGCAGGGAACCATACTTGATCCATCGACCGGAACAGGCCGCTTTCTACACCATATGCCGAGCAGCATGAAAGAGCAGAGCCGCAGGGTCGGCGTCGAGCTCGATATGCTCACGGCAAAGGTTGCACAATATGCAGCCGATGGCGCAACTATACTGAATAAGGGGTTCGAGCGCATACGTTTCCCGCAGAACTCCTTTGATCTAGCGATTTCCAATGTTCCGTTCGGAAACTATATCATCACGGATTCCAACTATGACAGGAATTATTTTGTTCACGACTATTTCTTGAAGAAGATGATGGATCAAGTCCGGCCGGGCGGTCTTGTCGTTGCGATCACAAGTCACGGTACAATGGACAAGAAGGATGATTCGCTCCGGAGAGAGCTTGCTCAAAAGGGCGAACTGATTCGTGCCGTCCGGCTGCCGAACCAGCTGTTTGAAGCTGCGGGCACGAATGTCCTTTCCGATCTCCTGATTTTCCGGAAACGGGAAAAGGAGCTTGCACCGGATGCTGAACTGCCCGCATGGGTGAATACTGATTGGCAGGAAGTAGTTCACTTTGACGGCAGTAAGCGCATCGAAGATGGCTATCATCTGAATCGCTACTTCATAGAGCATCCGTCCGACATACTCGGAACGCTCTCCATGCGTAATATGGCATTTGGGATAGAGCCTTACGTTGAAGGACACAGCGGCAAAGCCCTGGCAGATGAGCTGAGTGCGGTTCTTGCGTCCATTCCGGCCAATTCATATCAGCCGCTCCCGGATACGCTTCCCATTCCGCAGGAAGTCGAGGCGCCGTCACATAATCAGCCTTTTGGTCTCTACGAGCAGAATGGATCCCTCGTATATTACACGCTGCAGGGGACAATCGAGACGGTGGCCTTCGACAAAAAGACGGAACAAAAGATCCTTTTGGCCATACGGATTCGCGATCAGATCCGCGCAATGTATGATGCCGAGCTGCGTGATTGCAGCGACACAGAACTGACACAATATCAAGCGACGCTGAATGAGCTCTATGACGAATATATGAAAAAATACGGGCGTATTTATGAGGATAACAAGCTTCGGCAAAACTTTTCCAAGGACGCATCCTATCCATTGCTGCTCTCTCTGGAAATTGTTGAGAACGGCGAATTTGTCGGGAAATCCGATATATTCTCCAAGCGCACCATCCATGCTTATACCCCGCCGGATCATGCAGATATGCCGGGCGAGGCATTGATGATCTCCATGCAGGAAATGGGGCGTGTCGATATTCCTTACATGGCCAAACTCACAGGATTGTCTGCCGAAGAGGTCGTTGAGGATCTGGAGTACACCAGCATCTTTGAAGACATGGAGACGAATTCGTACCTTCCGGCAGACGAATATCTGTCTGGTGATGTTCGTGCACGCATGGAGAACTTGGAGCGACAGATTCAAAAATGGCAGCAAGAAATGCAGGGGATTGCAGAAGAGCAGGTATTTCCTGTTCCGAAACTGTTTCAGCGGCAGAGGTCATGCAGCAATATATCCACTGAAAAACTGACCGTATGGAACGGCATTAGATTACTTTCGAATGAACAGAAGAAAGATCTGTTTTTGGAAGAAAACAGAGGGGCATTTTATTATGCCATGGATCATTCTTCTGATGAGCTACAAATAAGGTATTTCGACTTTCTGGAGAAGTCTGCGCCCGAAATGACTGCTGCCCTGCACGATCCGCTGTTTTATCTGGAGTGTTTGCGCAACAATGTCATGTTCAATTTTGAGATCAACGAAACACACCGCATCTTCTCGGATACTATCACGGCATTGGGGATTGACGCGTGGCAGGTCACAAATGGAACAGTTGACACCAAGACGATGGGCTTTCTCTTCAAGACGTTTTCGGATTATGAGAGCGGGGCGCATCCAGAGGTGCTGGAGCCGAAAAGATTGGAATCTGCCCTGCAGGAGCACTTGCAGACGTATGACGAGAAAATTGATGCGGTGAAAAACGGAGGCGGCAATCCGCTCGTTTCCTATCTGCACAGTGAGATTCATCGCGCGAATAAAAATCTTGCAGCTTTGGAGAAGGTGAAACCGAAGGATCTGACTGCCGATGAGATCAAAATCAACCTGGGAGCAACATGGATCCCGACGGAGGATATTGAACAATTTATCAAGGACGTGCTGGAATATCGCGGAACAAATAGACTCGTCCAGTATGCAGCCTCCACAGGAGAGTGGAAGGTAGAGAGCAAGATGGATACTCATCGGTCGAATAAGGTCAAGATGTATTCGACCTTTGGGACGAAAGATGCAAACGCCTTGGCCATTCTCGAGGCTGCGCTTAATCATCGACAGATTCGCATCCGAAACGACAAAGGCGTGGTGAATGAGGAGGCGTCGCTTCTGGTTGCGCAGAAAATGGATAATCTGCGTGATGAGTTCTTGAAATGGGTGTATCGGGATGAAGAACGAAAAAATCGTCTGGTGAGTTACTACAACAGACATTTCAACAATATCGTGCCGCGTGAGTTTGATGGATCCCGCCTCAGCTTTCCGGGGATGAATCCGGAAATTCAGCTGAAGAAGCATCAAAAGGACGCTGTTGCGCATACGTTGTACGGAGGAAACACCCTTCTTGCTCATGTTGTCGGCGCCGGCAAGACCTTTGAAATGCAGGCATCGGCTATGGAATCAAAGCGGATCGGACTCTGCAAAAAGTCGCTCATGATTATGCCGGGACACCTGACGGAACAGTTCGGGGCAGAGTTTCTGCGGCTTTATCCGAACGCGAAGATTCTGGTTGCGACCCCCAAAGATTTCCAGAAAGATAAGCGCGCCGAGTTTTGCGCCAAAATTACAGGGCAGGACTGGGATGCCGTAGTTATGAGCTACGAACAGTTCGGAAAAATTCCGCTTTCGTTGGAGCGGCAGGAACAATTCGTGAAAAAAGAGATTGATGAGTTGATGATTTCCCTTCAACTGCTAAAAATGAGTGAAGGAAGTGGATTCTCTGTCAAGGAGGGAGAAAAACGTATAAAAAAATTACAAAAGAAATATGAGGAGATTATGGAAGCCTATAAAGAACGGCAAGATGCAACGATTACGTTTGAGCAGCTTGGCGTTGATCGCCTCTATGTCGATGAGGCTCATTTTTATAAGAATCTCTCATTCATGACTAAAATTCAAGGACTGAATGCTTCCGGCGCACAAAAATCTACGGATTTGCTCTCCAAAATTCAGTATCTGAATGAAATCACCAATGAGCGCGGCGTTGTTTTTGCTACGGGGACACCGCTTTCAAACTCCATGGCCGAACTCTATACGATGCAGCGCTATCTGCGACCTAGCCGTCTGGAGAAGCAGGGGCTTTACCACTTCGATGCGTGGGCGAGCGCGTTCGGACAGGAAACGACAACGATGGAAATCGACCCGGCCGGCAAAGGCTTCCGTGCCAAGACACGATTTGCAAGGTTCAACAATATACCGGAACTCATGAGCATGTTCAAAGAGTTCGCGGATGTGAGGACTGCAGATAGCTTGAAACTGCCTGTCCCGGAGTATGAAATTGAGATCGTGAAGGCAGAGGCGTCGCAGTTGCAGAAGGATCTTGTTGATCGGCTGGCCGAGCGCGCCAAACTCATTCGGCAGCGCAAACCGATTCAGTTGCGTGCGGATGCAGATAAGTCCACCGGTAAAGGCATGGATAATATGCTTGTTGTTGTGAAGGAGGGACAATCTGTCGCGCTGGATCCCCGCATCATTGATCCGAGCTACCCGGATAATCCGGACGGTAAGGTCAACCTTTGCGTCAATAACGTGTATAAGATTTACGAAGAGACCTCGGACAAGCAGTCTACTCAGGTGATCTTCTGCGACCAATCCACGCCGAACCCGAAAGCATCGTTCACGGTATATGCAGATATTCGGGAAAAACTCGTGGAGAAAGGCGTACCGAAAGAGCAGATTGCCTTTATTCATGACTATGACACACCGGAAAAGAAAGAGGCACTGTTCACGCGCGTCCGGAAAGGGGAGGTTCGCGTCCTCTTAGGGTCTTCGGATAAGCTGGGCGTCGGAACAAACATCCAGGATAAGCTCATTGCCTCGCATGACCTGGACTGCCCATGGAAGCCCAGCCAGATCGAGCAGCGCTTCGGCCGTATCGTCAGGCGCGGGAACGAGAATGAGAAGGTCAAGGTCATCCGTTATGTCACGGATGCGACCTTCGATTCCTACATGTGGCAAACGAACGAGACGAAGCAGCGCTTCATTTCGCAGGTCATGACGAATCGGACGCCCGTACGCGAAGCGGAGGATGTGGACGAATTTACGATGACCTATGCGCAGCTGAAAGCGGCCTGTACGGGGAATCCGCTTTATAAGGAGCAGTTCGAACTTCGGAATACGCTGCAAAAGCTTGGTGCGGAGCGCGCACAATATATGGAGGATCAATCCAAGCTTAACCATCGCCTGAATGTCGGGCTTCCGTCGTTTATCAAGAGTGCTGAGGGTTATCTGAAGAATGTGCAAAAGGATATTGAAACGATTGAGCAGCATCAAGATGACAAAGCCTTCGTTTTGCAAGGCGTTGCCTACAATACGCCGAAGGAAATCGGGGAAGTGTTGGCCGATTGCGCGCGTGCAATCTATGACGGCAAACTCAAGGAGACACCGCGCGGGACGTATTGCGGCATGAAAATTTCTGTCGTGCAGAACGAAAATCATCACATCGAGGTCGTATTCTCAGGTATGACTACAAATACCTTCCGCATCGGCGCCACGACACCGGAGGAAAACGCAGCACGCCTGGAAAATGCACCGCGTACCGTCTTTGGCCGGCTTCCCCTGGCAGAAGCGGAGGTGGAGCGGCTGCGGCAGGAAGTCAAAGACTGTGAAGAGGGACTCGGGAAGCCCTTCCCGAAGGAAGCCGAGTTCCAGGAGAAGACCTTGCGGTACAACGAGGTGAATCTGCTGATTGAGGAACAGAACAAACAAGAAGATCAGCTCGTGACCAAAGACCTCGAAGAAAAGCAAACCGAAGCAGCGTCTCGATGAGAGGAGGGATAATCATGCTGTCATGGGTTCTTTGCGTTGTATTTGGCATAGGGATCGGGCTCTTTATTGCGGCTCTCGCCAAAAAAGACAAGGGAAAAGACTATACCGCGATCTTCACAGAGGAGGATCCGCGCCTAGAAAGACGCCTGGATCGCTTTTATGATGGTGTCAAAAACCGTTTTTCCCGCAAATAATGTGGTATAATGTCCTGAGAAGATGATGCTATGAGGTATACGGTATGGATAAACACAGGGAGATTCTTTCTGCATGGCAGAATCTGGACATCAAAAACGCTGCCGAACTCGAGGCAGCGCTCAATGGCTATATCATTCAATTTGCCTATCACTCTGGAAAGATTGAAAATCCGAATATCACATACAATGATACGCGTGAAATCTTTGACCGCGATGGGGTCACGAATTTCACGGGAGATGTTCGGACAATCTTTGAGATACGCAACGCCAAAGACGCCAGCAATCTTCTTTTTGAGGCATTTGACCGCAAAGATCCGCTGACGCCTGAGTTTATCCTGCAGCTCCATTATGAGCTGACGAAGAATACCTATGATGCACGGCGGTGGCAGGTCGGTGAACGGCCGGGGACATTCAAAAAACATGATTATGTCACTGGACGCTATGAGGTCGGCAGCGCCCCCGAGGACGTGCAGACGGAGCTTGAGGATTTACTCGAGGAGATCCGTCAGGATGTTATTCGTACGAACGAGCATATCTTTACGGCCGCCGCATACTTCCATGCGAAGTTCGAGAATATTCATCCCTTCTCTGACGGCAACGGCCGCACCGGGCGATTGACGATGAACTATTTCCTGCTGCAGCACAATCATCCTCCGATCGTGATTCACGAGGAGGATAAAAACCTCTACTATCAGTCCTTGGAGGCCTTTGATACAAAGGGGGAGCTGGAGCCGCTCAAACTCTTTTTGAAGGCCGAGCTTGTCAAGACATGGGATCATCCGCGTTTTTTGCGTCATACTCGTGAAAAACATTTGTAGAGCCGTGAGGAGGAAATTATGGCGACGACGGCTTATTCAGACCTCTATATCCTGGATGCACAAGAGAATCTTGGCAACATGTTTGACTATGCTGTCAATACCTGCCATATCCCGATTGGCCAGGCTGCTGCATATTTTATGGACTCCGGCGTCGCCGAGCAGTACGGCAAGGGAAATCCACGCTACGTCGCAGGAAGAACCGGCTGCGAGCTTCTGTGGGACTGCCTCTGGGAGCTCAACATCGAGAAGCCGCCGCAGCCTCCGGCGCTCTATGCGGAAAAATCTCCTGAGTATTGGGCGGGATGGGCGCTCACATACTATCAATGTCTGCGGAACATCCCCTTCGAGACCATTCTCGAAGCTGTGCCGATGGAGAAGATCGTCCGCAGTTATTATCCGCTGCATGAGGCGGACATTCGGAAATTCGTCGAGGTTATGGACGAATGGATGGCTGAAAAAGCCCACCATGCGCTGCGTGCTCAGCGGCCACGGACACCGAAAAATACGGAATATGCACGCTGAACGACAGAACCTGCCTGAAAAGGGCAGGTTCTTTTTTGTCAAAAGAGCGGAATTTTCTCGCCTTGCACGCATATATACTGAGAGGAAAAGTGTAGAGAGGGAAGGAGACTGTATGCAATATATCAAGCTTCTGTTCGTGTGCGTGGCTGCATTGACCTTTTGGCTGCCGATGAGAGGCGAGGCGGCTGATCTATACAGCGTGATCTATTCCGATGCCAGCTACTACAACGGAAACCCAGTGGAATGTGACTGGATCGCCAAAGCTGTACTTTATGCCTCTGCAAGCTACAACGTCGATCCGCTCCTGATTACAGCAGTCATGGAGACAGAATCCCATTTCTATATGGGTGCTGGCAGCTCGGCCGGCGCGATCGGCCTCATGCAGCTTATGCCAGGCACGGCAGCGAGCATCGGCGTGAATCCCTACGATCCCCTGGGCAACGTCATTGGCGGGACGATCTATTTGCGCACACAACTGGACAACTTTGGCGGCTGGGGCGAATACGGCGTGACCACGGCCGTTGCTGCCTATAATGCGGGATCGGAGGCTGTCTATCGCTACGGAGGTATTCCTCCCTACGCAGAGACGCGGGATTACGTTGTCAAAGTCCATCGGGCATACATGAATTTATATAATATGTGTCAATACTAGGAAGAGGGGGAGGATGTCATGGATCTCATACAGACGGCAGGATTCACGTTGTTTTGTTTTATTCTCTGGAGTTTGCTCTATACGTACTGCGCTCCGTCTCCAGGAAGACTGCGGCTCTTTGCAAAGCTTTTTCTTGTGAGCAATGCGCTGCTCCTGTTCATTTCGATGAACTTGTATTTTTCGGCAAAGAATGCCATCCAGGTCAAGCAGCTCATCGAGAAATACAGCGTTGCATCTACGGTGGATCTCCTGAAGCTCATGCACGAAGAGGGGCATACAGTAGAGATGCAGGAGAATCGACTGTTCATTGACCAGGGCACGGATCATGAACGCATTTTCGTTCTGATGCGCGAGCCGTTCTTCTACATCATCGACCAGGGGAAGATGATCCAGATGACCAAAGAACTGCCAAATTAAGATGAAATTGAAAAAACATCGGAATTCAGAGCCTATTTTTTTCGGTAGGATATACATTAGGGGAGACTAGACTAAAGAAGGAGTGTGTTTGACCTATGAAATCCCAAAAAGCTGCGGTGGCTGTCGGCGTTGCATTCGGCATTGCTGCCTCTTTTCTCGCCATGATTCCATCCAGTCACCGATCCGAAGCTGCGATCGCCGTCATCGACCAGAAGAACATCGAGGAAGCGATCAAGACGGCCATTCAGACGGCGAAGATCCTGACGACACAGGAGAAGGAGCTTGCGTTGATGATCCTCAACGCCAAAAAAATCGGTCCCGCAGAGATTCAGAAAATCGTTGATAGTCAGCTCGGGCAGCAGAAACAGATGCTGGATGAGAAAATGGGGCAGAACGGCGTCCTTGGACATATATGGAGCAGCGCAACGAAGAACCCCAACGCAGATCCGCTGGATGCCGCATGGCGTGACCGTATCGGCGATCTGCAGTCCATCATCAACGGCAATACCACGGTGTATGACGGTATTATGAATGAGCGCCGGCGTCAGGAGACCCTCAGCGACACATTCAAGGATGCGGCGAAGTCTGCGCAGAATACGCAGCAGAGCAATATGGAAATCGCCAAGGCCACGCAGACGGCGCTGGAGAACTCCAACAAGGCGGAGGGAACCATGCAGGTCATGCAGGCGGGCAATGCGATCAACGCAAATAGCGTGATGGCGCTGCTGCAGATGACCAAGATGTATAGCAATGCCGTTGCTGCCGAAGCAGCACACTATCAGGCGGAGAACATTCGCCGGGCAACAGTGGAGGCCAATCAGCAGAAATCCTCTGCGCGGAATATTGCTGCCGGACAGGCTGCTCTTGACAGCATCAAGTCTAAAAAATGACGGGAGCGTGAATGATGAATCAAAGGATTGGAGCGTTATATTCCTATCTGCCGATCGGTGCCGCGCTCATGCTCGCCATTTTCCTGTTTGCTGATAGTTCTACGGCATATGCAGCGTTCAGCTCAGATATAGGGCTGAAAGCGGGAGACGGTTCCTTTCAGAACAATCTCACGACCATCACCAACGGAATGTTTGTGGTCGCGCGGATTATTTCAACCATCATGATCGCCCTCGCAGGTCTCATGATCGTCTTCAATGTCGAATCTGCGAATAAGACAACGTGGAATATTATCCTCGGCATCGGCCTTGCGCTGAACTTCGGCACCGTCCTCATGGCCGCATACGGCGGATACGTTGGCGCCGGCGGCGATCAGGCGGCATTCGAATATAAAATGCACGTCGATGCGGACAAAAACAGTAAATGGTATGATTTCCTGCAGCCCTTCACTAGGACATATATTGATTATACGAAATCCGGGGCTGTCGCTATCATCCCGATTGCGGGCAAGCTGCTCATCGTCCTGACTGCGATCTCAGCATCCATCAAAATCTCGCTGGATCTCATCAGCGGCGACAAGATGAAATTCCTTGTTCAGACGCTCTTCGAGACGGGGCTCTACCTCTTCCTTATCCTGAACTGGTACGGTCACGGAATCGACATCATGGGCAGTCTGTGCAACGGGTTTGAATCCCTCGGTTATCATGCTGGGGGATATACTTCGACCGATGGCGTGCGCGGCAACTCTCTCATCGAAAACGCCGTGGCGATGTTCTCGCTCGGTTATGGCGCAGCAGAAAAGGCTTTTTCTATCTGGTCACCGATTTCTTCCCTTGTGACCATACTCTGTTTGGTTGTCATGTTCATCCTGCTCCTTCTTGCAGGTCTTGAGCTTCTCATGGCGAAGATCGAGTTTTTTACGATGGCCATGATTACTATTCCGCTGATCCCCTTTGTTGCGCTTCCACAGACAAAATTTCTCTTTGAACGGGCGCTGGGCGCGATGTTTAATCTGGCCGTCAAAGTATCGGTCATTTCATTCCTGGCGGCCATGACCAGCAAGATCCTCACAGATTACTGTGAGGAGTTTGCCAAGATCGCCACGGATGAAAGCTCCGGGGGCATCATCGGCAATATGCCGGTGTTGATCCAGATGGTGGTGGTGAGCTTCCTGCTCTACCTTCTCATCAAAAAGATCCCGGAGCTCGTGCAGGGGCTTCTCAGCGGCTCGCCCTCGCTCTCTGGCGCAAGCATGACGCAGACCGCGAAGAATGTGACATCGACCGCAGTTGCCGCAGGTGCAGCCGTCGCGTCCGGTGGCGCGAGCGTTGCAGGAAACATGGCACAGGCTGCAGCAGGGGGATATGCTCAAGGCGGCGGTGGAATGGCCGGAGTTGCTCTTGGCGGCTTGGGTGCAGCAGGAAAAGCCGCTGGCATGATGATGACGGCTGCGGGAAGAGGTATGCAGCATTATTCGACACCTGGTAAAGCTGTGACTGCTGGCAAAGAAGCAGCACAAAAATTATTTGGTAAACAATAAAATAAGGCTTCTCGCTCCAGTATGGGGGAGAAGCCTTATTTTTATCTTGTAAGTTGTTCTTTTTGGGTCAACGCAGAAATGAGTGCATCGTGCTCTTTCTTCAGCTCGTCGTAGCGTTCTTTGAGTTCGGCATAACGTCCTTCTAGCTCGTGCATCTGGGATACTTTTTCTTGATTCAAGTAAATCTCTTCAATCATGGTGGTTAACATTGGAGCACTGGCTTTAATGGTACGGTCTAAATCGGAGATACCAGAACTTCCTGCTGTTCCAAGAAGTAAGACCGTACCCATATCGTGCACACCATAGTCTTTTTTGATAAAATTCTCGATTTCATGTATGCGCTCTTCTCTTCGTGCAGACCGAGCTTCTTCCTTCTTCTGATTCCTTGCATCATTGAACTGTTTCAAGCTGGACAAGATCCCCATATCAATCACTCCTTACTGTGCAAGGATATTTCCTTGCCGATCCCCGATCCGCGCAAGCATCTGGATGCGTTCCTGTATGTGCTGCGCGATTTTTTCTGCGCGATCGCTCGGCAGATTCGGATTCGCCCGTAAAACCTCTTGCGCTTGTGCCGGAACACGTTCCACCACTGCGTAAAATTCTCGCCGAGCGTTGTCTCATCGTCGCTGTATACGGAGATCGGCATGGGTTCTGCGTTGTGGATTTTCAAAATCTCTTTGACGTAGCTGGTCTTGATGTCGATGTCAAGCGACATGAGGGGCGTGTTTTTGTTCATCAGTGTAATCTTCACGACAACACGTCCTTTTCCGGAGCATAGAGAGGCTCGTAGGAAGCGAGGATCGTCTCGACCAGGCGGTTGAGGTTTACGCCGTTTTGCACTGCATGGATGGCAAGTCTGCGATGCAGTGCAGGGGTAATGCGAACATTGAAGCTGCCCTTGTAGGGGATTTCCGGAGAAACGCCGTCTTTCCTGCATCGGTCAAGGTAAATATCGACCGCTTGATGAAAATGATTGACCAGCTCATCGGCTCTGACTGCCTGATAGTCGATTTTCTCCTGTATGCCGAGAACCCTGCCATAGAGGAAGCCCTCTGCCTCGGAGATCTCCACAGATCCGATGTATTCCTTGTACCGTAGAATATTCTTCATCGCCCACCTCCATCCTTTTTTATTTTACAGGATTTTTTGCAATTAAGCAACTATATTTAGTTGCCCTTTCTGAGTGACAAATGATAGGAATTTTAAGCAGATATTTCGCGGTAGGATAGGAGTATATAATTACGAGAGGATTGCGGGCATGAGATCAAAATACCTTTTCCTGTTATTGATTGTGCTGTTTTTACAAGGATATGCGTCGCTGGTATGTGCTTCTAGTCTTGTGATGATGGATGCGCCGCTGCACGGACATGAAATCATCGTGTCAAGTCCTTTCAACCCACGCCGTACGCACCCTATTACTGGTAGAGTACAGCCGCATAACGGTATAGACATCGGTACTGAAGTACATGAACCCATTTATGCTGTTGCGGACGGAACGGTCATTCTTGCAAAAAATGACTCTTCTTTTGATGGATTTGTGGTTATCGAACATACCGCGCCAGATGGAAGTAAGTTTGAAACATGGTATGGTGATTTAGATCCGAATGACGGCTTTCTTCCAGCCCGTGCAATTATGCAGAGTGTAGAAAATCACGTACGACGTGGGCAGTTGATTGGTTATTCTGGACCGGACGAAACAGCTGTATCACGCGGATCCCATTTGCATTTTGAGGTGCGCATCAACGATTCTCCTATTAGTCCTGCGCTTTATCACCCCTATGCTCCGTGGCTCCCTGCAAATGCGACGGTAGAAGGACTTGATATGAGCCGAAAGAGTAAGGGCATGGTCTGGGATGCGGCCTTTGCCTTTATGGATCCGGTTAAAAAAGCGATTGATACAGTCGCTTTGGCCTGTACGAAAGCAGTTGACCTTCTCAAAGGGATCATCAAATACACGATCGCAATCCTGATGACAATAGACCTTGCCATGACGTATCTTTTGATTGCGGTAGACCGCGAAAAGGGGCAAGATCCAAATTTCAGCATTTTCAAGCTGCTGACGCTGAAGATATTGGTGTATGTGATGCTTTTCTACGTCATTACGGCTTGGGGCGGCTTCATTATCAACGGAACGAGAGATCTGTTTGTCAGCTTCGGAGCATCAACCAGCGGTCTGGATATAGCGCAGACAAAACAGATGCTTGTTGATCCAACGTCACTTGTTACAAAGGGCGCGCAGATCATCGAGCCGATATTCACCGTGCTGAATGAGACCGATGCAGGAGGACTGGACTGGCTGGCCAAGATTGCCTCCGGTGCTGTTGCAGTCATTTTCCTAATCATCATTTTTGGATCGTTCGTGCTCTTTGCACTTGAGATTATCATGGCATATCTCGAGTTCTACCTCATTGCCGTGTTCAGTTTTGCCAACTTTATGTTTGCCGGTGTTAAATGGTCGCGGCGCTATGCAGAAAATGGAATGAACGGGATTTTCAGCGCATCCATAAAGCTCTTTTTCTTCTGTTTCTTTGCGGCCATGCTGCAGTCCGTTATGACAACAATGGTGGTAGATGATCTGATCCGCGTAAAGACGGTTCCGATTCAGGAGGCTGTCGGCAATCCCAACGGCAACTTCGGCGGCCGAGATGGCATTGATATGGTTGTCGAGGCAATTCGCCGCGTAGAGACCGGCGGGCAGGAGCATCCGTTTCAGACACCCTCGCAGGATGGATGGGGATACGGCGCATATCAGATCAGTTATGAATACTGGGATGTATGGTGTCAGCGCGCCGGCTTCGAGCCGCCGCCTATGCCCTGGGGCGACGATTCAGAGGCGTGGGCAAGTCCCGGTTATCAGTCCAAACCGTACAGCGGATCATGGGAAGACAAATTCCCTCCAGCGACTACTCCTTGGCCTGAGAACGTACAGACAGCCGTTGCGAAGCATCATCTGCTCGAACTGTTTGATGCAAACGGGAGCTGGGAAAAAGCTGCCGGAGCATGGAACGGCGACCGCAGCGGGGGATATTGGAAAAAAGTCGTTACAGCCTCGGATTCTATCCAGAAGACGCAGCACACCCTGCAGATCGTTATACTGCTGAAACTGGCCATGATCTGCATCCTGTTCGTATACATGGGAGATAAGCTGTCGCAGCTGATTATCAAGCAATTTTGCACAAGCAATGGCTTTAAGTTCTTGCCGGGTACATGAGAGGAGAGGATTCTATGATGCACTTTTCAAAACGCACCAGAAAGGCTGCTGCAGCCTTATGTATCGCGTCTCTGGGATTTTCCAGCGTCTCGCTCAAAACGGCCTACGCATGGTCGATTCCTGGGGTCACAGAACCATTCGACCCGCCGAATTATTACAGCCCCACAAGTATTTCGTGGCCTGACAGCGCCCCGTCGCCCTTTGCGTTGCGCGATCTTGCGGCGCAGGGGGGCATGGTATATGACTATACGCGCCATATCAAGAGCATTCTGTACGGTACAAAGTTTGTTGCGTGGCTGGAAAAGCTGCTGGCAAAGCTCGGGATAGAAGAGACGCACGCCAAACACTTGCCGGATGAGAAGAAGCAGCAGGGAATGGATGAACTAAAAGAGCTGCAAACTTCCATACAACGGCATCATGCAAAAATTGACTTGGATCCTCCAGCCTTCGATCGGCAATATGATGATGGGATTCCCGGCAAGGATTTGAACTACAAGGAGGTCAGTCAATTCTTGTCGGACACCTTTGCAACAGCAACACAACATACAGTCGATCGCTATCAGAATATGGACAACATCATGAAAGCGCTGCAGACTGCAATGCAAAACTCCAATCAGGCTGTGGGAGAAACGCAAGCGCTACAATCCGCTGCCGTCATTGAGGCAATCAAGCAAGCTGCCATTGAGGATCTGAGTACCGCGATCAGCGACCAGATACAGATGCGTAATGTTCGGCATATGAGAGAGGCTGCAGATGTCCAGCAACAGGCAGAGCAGCAACTGAACGGGTCGTATCATATCTTTAATCCGGGCGATCCCAATGATCTTGTTATGCTCCAGTCCTATGAGGCAGATACGGGCTATCAGTCCTATAAGTCACAGCCGATGCCTGATTTTTAAGTCAGATTTTGTTAAATCATAGGATTTCAGACAGTGAATATCTCGCTATACTTGGAACAAGGAGGCGATGATATGCCAGATGAGCCCCGCAATATAGTCTCGATTGATCTGAATATGCAGTATGATCTTCAAGAAGACACGCTGCGGATTCATCGTCCATACCTCCACTGTGTTCAAGTAGTGTTGAATAAGGACTCAAATGAAGCCCCATATCCCCAAGCTAGGACAGCCTTTATTGGCGGCTATGTCATGGAATTGGATCTTCGTCCGGAAGGCGAGAAGGCGATTCTCCGGGGAGTAGAGGGCGAAAAAGAAATTTCCGTTCTTCCCAGCAAGGTTGAAGCCAACCGTACGCTTGTTGGCCGTAGCCGTCAAAATTTGCAAATAGGAGAAATTCTCTCAGATTCTTTGGTCGGAAAAGAGGCGCTGCGCGCATTCCTGAGAAGCCCAAAGGAGAAAGATACCATAATAACGCAGTATCTGGAGATGAATCTTCGAGCCATATTGGAGCAGCTCCATCTTATCCCTCCAGAGCCGGATTTTCTGGAGGAAATGAAGATGCTGCAGCAACGAGATGACTTCGAATATGGGAAAGATTATACGAGCCTTTATGACAATAAGGTTCACGCTTTTCGCGAGGAGGTTGAAAAAATGGTAGAAAAACAGAATAAAGAAAAAACTGCCAACGAGGTCAAAGAGGCGAGCAATGCGTTCAGCGCTCTCATGGAGAAAGCGCATGAGGAAGGAAAAGCTGTTTGGCAGATGAGCAGCGAAGAGCGGAGTGGTCTGCGCGCCCCTGTACTTGTCTATAAGGACAAAGAGGGGAATGACAAGACGTTCTCTCCGCCCGTCGCAAATATGCTGCCGGCCGTTCAGCATCAGCTGGAGATCGGCAGCAAAGATCCTCGTTGGATCCCAGCGAAAGAAGCGGCTGCGAATCCGGATATTGCTATTCGTAAGGGCGCAAAAGCAGTTACCTTTATTCTCTTTACGAAGGATAAGCAGCCGTATACCAAGAAGTTTTTTAATATGGCTGATGTGTCTGGCAAAGGTGTTCCTGCGCTCACTCCTGCTCCGGAATTGCGGCGTGACGTATACCTGCACGACATGATCGACTATCTCGCGCGCCGTGCAGAGCGCGGCACATTCAAGGATGGCAACTACTTCATGATGTTCATGGACGCAAAAGAAGCGGCCAACAAGAGCTTCCATGCGAAAAAAGAGGTTTACGACTTCTCGAATCTGGACTACGAGACCTACATGAAGGCTCGCATGGAGGCGCAGCGACGTTTGGATGTCATCTTGAAGGCAGATGTTCAGGCTCCTGTACCGGAGAAGGACTACGATAAGGCGTTTATCCAGCTGCTCGCCAAAGAGATTCGGCAACCCTCGACGACGAACTATGTCATTCGAGCGGCAAGAAAGGCACTGAATGAACTCAAGTGGCAGGAGAATGTTGTCAAGGTGGCGATGAAAGCTTTTGTGCCGCAAGCCGCGTTTGACAATTTAGCTCGGAACGGAAAGCAGCCATCTAGCGTTTTAATGGCTATTACATTGAAAGGGATCGAACCCCAGAAGAACCAGGAACAGGCTGCCGCTCGATGAGAGGAGTTGATTTTATGGCACCGATGACGGATGAAGAAATCTACGCTGTGATCTGCGGAGATATTGATGACCTTCCGGCAGATGATGATTTGCCGAAGGACTGAGGGCATAAGCAAAAACGAATGAGCCTGCATATAGCGGGCTTTTTCTATCGCTCTATGTGTTTCGCAGGGGGGAGCACATTGGAATACATTGTCACGAATGAAACGCTTGACCTGGATAATGAGAACCCGTATATGCTCATGACTTGCCTTGCGCGGCATAGAGTTGTTGCAAAGATGCACTATGTTGTTCGCCATCACTGGAGCAGCGAAAAGACATATCCTGTCTCTTATATCAGGAAGATTTCTTTCATAGACGATTTTGCAGAACGGGCTGTGCGGTTTATGTTCTTGGAGCTCATGGAAGAGGTGGGCGCAGATTTCGTTTTTGACAAAGAGCATCTTGATGCGCAGGAGAAAGAGATCCTGCGGCTGGTTGGCTATCCGGTGCTCGAAGATGCGGTGGCCGACATCCTATGCGATGCGTTCGATACGCGCAGCACGATCTATCATATGGTGCTCGATATGCGCATGAACGGCGCAGACCACAAGGAGGACGGAAAACAGGCGATGAGCCGCCTTGCGGAGCTTGCCCAGGCATTCAACCGTATCGGACATGTGATCTCGTATCGTGTTACCCCAAGCGCTCCACAATCTGCGAGAGCAGCCTATCGGAATGCGCTGCAGATATTTGAAGATCTGCGGCAGCGGGAAATGAGGGTTCGTATTTTCACATTGGACTCCATGAGCAATGCGGCCAGCATCCCGTTTTCCCTTCTGTGGCTCGATCCCATTTATGATGCGCTGGATCAGGCTGAGACAGTGCTTCAAGACAAGTTGGGCATCTCGGAATAAGCTGGAAAACGTACAAAAGACAAGAAAAATTGCATAATTGGACGCGTATACTATGGTATATGCAAAAATTTCAAAGGAGGGTTTCCTATGGTACGTTCTTCCCTCAAGCTTATGGGGATTGAGCTTCAAACAAAGAACGGCTTTGGGAGACGGCATCAATTTCAGACATTTGAAGAGGCAAATCGCTTCTTGCAAAACTGTAATATCCAGCTTGAAAACATGGCATATGAGTATATCTCATATCATGTTGCATGGGAAGAAGGCCATTGCTTCGCCGGCTCTCTCCGGCTTCCGTTTGATCGGGAGGAGGATTTGCTGCTGCAAAACCTCATTCGCGACATTCTATACGATCGCCTATACCTGGTCTTTCCGTCCAGATCTCTCCACTGGCTGACCGAGTATATCCTCCGCACTCCAACGAAGCAGCAGGAATATGATGTACTCCTTTCTCGCGGGGAAGGCTTTGATCACGAGCAGCATAAAATGCTATGCGTCTCCGCAGAGCAATATGTGCAGGGGCTGTATAAAACCTATCCAGGCCTGCAGCGCATATGTAAAAAGGCGCGGCGGTTCTTTGCTTTTTGCCGCAGCATCGAATATCGCTCGATGAACTTCAAGAACTATCTTCTGCAGTTGGCCAAGAAATATGTTCGTATGTCCCTTTCCGCGTGCCTTATCGGAGATCGAAGGCAGGAAAAGGCTTATCTTCATAGACTTGTACGACTGTCTCAGGAGGTGCATGAAGATCGCCTTATTCGAGATGAACGATTTACAAGGCACGGAATGAGTCTTTACGGACTTCTCCTTGGTGGCGAAGAGCCGTGTGAAAGGGCTCTATCCGATGCGGAGCTGCGTGATTTCTCCTGCCGGATGCGTGCGGTTAAATCTATCGGCTCATATCATAAAACGGCCTCGTATGAGCGCGATCTCTTTTATCTTGTATATGCGGAGACACTCGACCGCATCCTGCAGGAAGCAGATCACACGCGTATATACCGCAGGATCTCCGAGGATGTTGTCCAGGGGCTTATCGCGTATAACATTCCCATTTGCCGCGTGATAGAGTGCATAGATCAGTATGATCCGTTCGCTGTCGGCCGGCAAGATTATGGGAGAGAGGTTTTCCACAAGGTTTATCCGGAAGCGGTTATCAAACCGTCCATCGCTGTATAGGAATGCCTATGATGTCTTTATGAAGGGCTTCACGCCTTTTTATGACGACCTTATTAACACTTTCGCATGAATTTCATAATGTATCTTGACTTCTTTATGAACGAGATGTATATTAACGGTATACGCAATAATTAGTGTATTATATACCAATTATTTCGTATACCGTTTTTATCGAATGATTGAAAGAAGTCTTGTAAAATCAGGAGGAGGATCTATTATGCAATTCATGGTGGCGAATGACAACGGGAATTCTGAGCAGGATCTGATTATCAACGGACAGAAAATCAGCGCGCCGAACGTATTCGCGCGTGTCGGAAAACTCACGAATTTGGATGAGCTCAACCCAGAGTACGTTTTCAAGAACATCCACGACAATCTTATTGTCTCCGTGGATGGCGCACTCTACTACGTAGGGGCGTATGCCATGAGCAGCGGCCAGCACTGCCGCTCAATCACTGTTGGCGTAGATAATGATAAGGTGTCCAGCGATATTGTTTACGTGAATACGCTTGCACACATCGCAGGAGAAGTCGTAGCAACCGTCTTCAGGGAAACGGGAAAGCTGCCGGAGGTGGGGGAGGCGCTCAAGGCGCATATTGACATGGCAACGGCCATCCCCGTATCCTACTATTCCAAGGCAAAGGCCGTGGAGTTTGCAGAAAAATTCATGCGCAAGCAGCACACCGTCACGGTGTATGTTGGTGCGCTGGAATATGTTGTGTTCCTTCACTTCGATTTTGTGAAAGCAATTCCGGAAGGTGTAACGGCTGCACACGCCTTTATGGATCGGCCAGAGCTGATTCACCAGGTTAAAAACCTTTCGGCAAAGAAATTTGAGTCGCTGCGTATTCTGCACATTGCGATCGGCGAGGGGACGACAGAGTTCCCGATTACCACAGGCATAGCGTTCAAGCCTGATTTCATCACGGGAACCTTCAACGGCAACGGCCATGCGATCACCAGAGTGCTGGAGATCTTCAAGAAGGACTTCGGACTCCAAAACGTGACACGTCAGGACTTCTCTCGTTATGTGCGTGATACTTCTCATAAGTATCACGATGCGGCAATGTCATATTTCATGCCGGCACTTGAGGACGAAGCCGAGGACATCCTGAATATGGCCGAGCAGGTTCTTGCGCGGGCGAATAATGAAGTAGACATTGTTGCCGTATATGGTGGAGGGTCTATCCTCATGCGCGAAGCGTTAGAGAAACGTCTTTCGGCATTTTGTGAGAGGGCGAAGATCCAGCTCGTCTACATCGAAGCCCCGGAGGATGCTGTCTTTATTGAGGCTGATGGACTCAATGCGTTCCTGAACAGTAAGCTGTTCCAGGTGCTCAAGGACAATGCAGCGAACGGGGAGAAAGGATAAGAGCGATGGGAAGCGAAAAGGGCGTGATTGTCAAGTCCGTCTCTCTGGAGCGGACGGAGGAGTTTGAGCGGTTTGTTGCGTGTCAGAAGAATTTCAGCCGGTCGATTCGTGTCCTGATCCAGCAAGCGATTTTTCAGCGCAATGGGGCAATCGTCGATATATGGGACGAGTACGAAAAGGCCGTGCGGGACAGTGTTTTCCGGAATCAGATGAGCGCCGCTCCATATGCAGAGGAAAAATATGATCAGAGAGGAGGCTCTCCGGAGGAAGCGGCAATCCTTGACGAATCTCGGCATGAGGAACTGTCAACAAGCCGCAGCCTGGTCGGGAGCGATGAGAAAACGGACAACGATAACGGCATTCCCGAAGGGTATCAATGAATCTGTGCGGGGGCTGTCTGCCTAAAGGCAGCAGTCCTCTTTTACTACCTAGAAGGTAGGCATCAGATCAGTTGCTCCTTTGCCTTGTTCGGGTTATAATTGGAAAAGGAGGCGAGGATGATGGAGAAGGTGACATATAAATATAATCCGTCGGATTATGACGAGATGCTTTGTGAATATATGACTGCGTTTTATCGGGCGTATGAGGAGAAGAACCGCGTTTTTATGATTTCTGAAATGGGGCATCTCTTTTCCGAAACGAAATATGCCATGAAAGAAGGGGATATTTCGTCAAGCGACCGTGAGGAAATGCTGACGTATTTTGGGGAGCTGCTTTATGCTTGATCTGCGTGATGTGAAATGGTTGCCGAACCGCTTCGGTGGCTCTGAGAGTAAATGGACAATGGAGTATGAGGGAAAGCTCTACATGGTGAAGTTTCCCGATCCGAACCGTGCGCCGAAGCATACGGCGCTGAGTTATATCAACAATCATTATTCGGAGTACATTGGCTGTCACATCTTTCAAATGCTTGGGATTCCATCGCAAAACACCTTTTTGGGGCGAGGAATGCCGCCTAACAGCAAGAGAGAAAAGACTGTTGTTGCCTGTGAGGTGTTCTGTCAGGATAAGCCCGGCTGCCTGATCGAGTTCAGCAAGTTTCTTCTGCATGAAACAGACAGTGAAAAGCGCAAAAAGACAACGCTTGAAGACGTGATGAAGGTCATTGACGAGGATGTGACTATCAAAAACAAGGCGCAGGTAAAAAACTTCTTTTGGGATATGTTTGTCGTAGATGCGCTGCTTGGAAATGGTGACCGACACCTGGATAATTGGGGGCTGATACAGTCGGAGGACGGTTCACTGTCCCCTGCGCCTGTATATGATTGTGGGTCAGCTCTTTCCCCCTTGTATTCTGACGAGCAAAAAATAACCCTTCTGGAAGACGCTGCGGGTTTTAAGAACACGGAATTCAACCTGTGTTCTGCATATCGCTATCAGGGGCGGCGCGTTCATTATCATGAGTTTTTCAAGAATCCGCCGGAAGACCTGCGCCAGGCCATCCAGCGCATTGTGCCTCGGATCAAAACGGCTGCTGTGCAGATCGACAACTTTATCGACCGCACAGAAGGGCTTTCAGATGTATCAAAAGCGTACATGAAAAAATCGCTCATGATGAGAAGGGAGCTGATCCTCCTTCCGGCACTCAATCGCTGCAACGAAAAAAGTCATGCACTTGTACGTGGAGGAGGCAGATAATTCCATATCAGCCAACCATATAGATAAAAATCACCGTGTCCTATCGTAGAACATGGTGATTTTTCTTTCAAAACCTATACTTTTTAGGAGCGCTCCGCGCGCCTGTGAAAAGTGCTTCATAAAGTCTCATGCTTACTTTTGAACTATTTCAAAAGTAAAATAGAGTTTTTGAAACAAATATGGTAAAATTGAAACAGAAGGAGGGGAGCTTGCAGCATGAAGATCGGATACATCCGCGTTTCTGACAAAAGACAGAATCCTGATCGGCAGATTGAAAAAATGTTGGACATCGGAATTGAGGAGCGATTTATCTTCGTCGATCGGCAAAGCGGAAAAGATTTTGCGCGGCCAGCATACCAGTCGATGAAGCAAGTTCTCCGTGAGGGAGATCTGCTGTACCTCGATGCACTAGATCGACTGGGGCGTAACTACGATGGGATCATTGATGAATGGAAAGAGCTCACACGCAGCCTTGGCGTCGATATTGTCGTGCTGGAGCAGGAATCCCTGTTTGACAGCAGACGCTTCCGCGAAATGGGTGAGCTCGGGAAGCTGATGGAAGATCAGTTTCTAAGCCTCCTGAGTTATGTTGCGGAACAGGAACGCAATAAGATCCGGACGCGGCAACGTGAAGGGATCAATATAGCGCAGCGGAAAGGAGTTCGATTTGGCCGGCCGCGCGTAGAAATGACGGAGGAGTTTCAGGAAGTCGTGAAACGATGGCGAAAAGGGGAGGTCACGGCAAAAGAAGCAATGCGTATCTGCAAGATGAAGCCGTCTACGTTCTATCGAAGGGTTGAAGAGTTAAAGGGAGAAGCATGATGAAAAAGATATTTCTGTTGATGTTCTGTATGCTCATCTATATGCCTGGGGCGTTTGCCTCAACGTGGCAGGAGGATGTGGATGCAGCGGCCAGCGATCCGAAGAAAATCTATGAGGTATACCGTGGGATGCCTTACGCAGATTTTGAAAAGGCCTGGGCAGATGTTCCGAATTGGAAAATCAAAGACGCGAAGCCGCGATGGAAAGTGTTCGAGAAGAACTTTGAAGGGAAGAAGCCTCTGCGCGAAGAGTTCCTAGTGATGGGCGATAATACAAACGTGATCAGCATCGAGGTTGGATTTTTCTCCAACAACAAGAAGCTGCTTGACGAGATATTCGATTACGCCCGAGCTCGACTTGCGGAGAAAATCGGAAACGACGGCCAGGTTGAAGGCTGCGATATTGGCGATCCCTCATATCCGACGTTCGTAACATGGCCGGGGACGCATATCATGCTGACACGCAGCCCCGACGAAAAAGGCGGGAAAACGTACCACACATGTATTCGGTTCTAAAATTTCATTACACAAAGCATAGCTTACGTATTGCTGGATATAAAAAGAAGCTCTTCGATGGAGAGCTTCTTTTTGTGTTCGCTTATAGATCTTGGTAGTATCTTTTATTTGCCTCTTCTGCCTTGGCAGCCTCGGACATGAGCGTCCACGTCTTTAGCGCCCTATTATCATCCCGCATCGTTGCGACCAAACTCGCATAGTGTGAGTTTCCGGACACTGCTTCGGCGATAATGCTAGGCATGTCTTTGGCTTTTACGGGTGCAGCTACTTTATAACGCTGTGTGTTGCCCTTATCTTTTTGTACCGCTTTGGCCAGCGCCTCCATTTGCACCTTTGCACGGTTCATTTTTCCTGTTGCTCGTTCCAGGCGTCCCTGCAGCGCATCATATTGCTCTTGATAGGGAGCATTTTTCTTCATGATACCAAGCGCAATATCTTTGATTTTGGCCTTCCCTTGCGGCGAGTCGATCTGAGCGGCCAGTCGTTTCTTCCGCTGCTCCAGCTCGATTTTTTGATTTGCCAGGTCATGGATCCGTTGATTCAGCTCGTCACGCCGTGAGGCGAGGGCGCTGTACCGTTCTTGATATTCTGCGTACAGGTCGCGATCCGTAGAGGGCGGCGTCGGCAGCTTGCGAAACGCTGCGATGTCTTGCTCTAGTTTCGCCTGATCGCTTTGCAGGTAGCCTTCCTTCTTTTTCAGGCTGCGCAGATCCTCGCGCAGTTTTTTCAGACCGCCCTTTGTGTAGATGTTGCTTGCCATCTGTAATGCGCGATCCATAGACAAGACCTTCTTTTTTGCTGCGTCCAGCTGTTTTTGCAGTCGCTCCACTTCCTTCTTATAGCCGTAAAATCGCTTTCGTATAATGGAATAGAGCTGATGCGTTGTATAGGTGTCTTGCTGATTTTCAGCGTGCGTTTCCGAGAATAAGCCTTGCTCCAGCGCGCGTATGGATATTTCCAGGTTCTGCTCGGCCTTCGCCAGCTCTTTGCGTATTTTGACATTGGCCTGCAGCGTCTTGTGTGTGATGAGCTGAATCTGTTTCTGTATATCCGTATTCTGCAATCGAATTTCCAGTTCATCTATTTTGTCCTGAAGCAGGGCTTTTTCCTGCTGGAGGTTCGACAGCTTTTCATCGAGCGCTGGCAATAGCTGCCGATATGCAGCTAGCTCTTCGTTTGTCGGATTTTTAGGTTCTGACAGGTTTTCCTTAAAATCTGTCCAACGCTGGATGTCCGACAGAAGCTTCTTATACGCTTGATAGGTTTCTTTCTCCTCCGGCGTCATATACTCGAGTTTTGCGTTTTCGCGTGCATCCTCGGCAGACACCAGCATCCGCTGTAAGTGCTCATGTGCATGGACGGCTTCAACGAAGCTGTCTCGGAGTTCGCCAATATGTGAATTGGCGTCGTTTTCACTTTCGATGAACTCGTTCGATGATACGACCGCTTTGATATTTTTCTTGAGCCGTCCCGTCTTCTCTTTTCGCTCATCCTCCTCTATGCCGTGGGCGACAAGTTCGGCCGCAAACAGTAAATCTTGATACTCTTTCTTGTGGATGCGGTATTTCTTAATCCGCTGCACCTGCGGATTGCTCTCCTCAAGCACACCGTGCTTGCTGATGTGCTCCTCCGGGATACGGTGCAAGAGATTGGCAAGAACAATATCCCCATTCATGCGGGCTTCCTGTTCTTGCGCTTTTAGGCTGCGATGGTCTATTCTTGCGCTGTATCCATATTTCTCTAGTACAGAGTTTACGATTTCTTCATAAGATGCCCGCAAATGTGGGACGTAGGTGCGATCTGACCATTTGCGGTCGATAGGCGCTCCATGGCTGCGCATCGCATCTTCGTTTTTTTCCTTTACATTATCACGCAGCGGATAGCGAAAGTAAGCGGATCGCTTCCGCTCTTTCTTTTTTTCCACTTCGTCAATCAGGCGCGTCGAGAATACTAGATGAACATGAAGATTATGTGTCCCGTCAGACATCGCGCCGATTTTATCATGTACGGCGAGCGTATAGTAATGATCCGGCAGGTTCTCTTGGATGAATCTATTCACAATCTCTAGGTTTTGCTCCAAGGTCAATTCGTTTTGCAGAGCAAATTCGAGCTCCTTATATCGTGCTGCGTTTTTTGGAGAGTAACGGTCTGCTGCTCGAAAAAAGACGCTGGGCGAATCCTTCGCCCATTTGGGAAGATGGTGCTGCTTATAGACGCAATCGCCGCGCTCCGAAAATGCTTTTTCTCGGTTGATGTACTCAACATGGCGCTCTGCGTATATCGCATCCATGTTGCTTTCGATGTTGTCTAGGATTCGTCTTGCGGTTCTTCGAGCGTACTGTTCTCGTCCGTCAGATAGATCCCATCGCACAGGGGGATTGCGTGTGTCTCCGTCGTGTCCCAGCTGACCACTCTCATCACTTGACACCAGCAACGCAGCGTCCTCTGATCGAGTGCCATCCACATGGAGTTTGGGCAGTTGACGCATTGTGGGTAAGGTTCCGATGGTAACAGTCTCGGCATTTCCACGCTGATTTTCGTCAATGTCGGGCTTTGGAATGTTCTTGCGGATGATAACTCGTCCACCTTGTTCTCTAAATCGTTCTCGCTCATCCTGTTTCTCCTTTCGCTTCTTGTCGAGGACGCTCTGCATATTTGAATCTTTGAAGGTAATTGGCAGATCGGCCAAAACAGCAGCATGGATACATTTTGCTTTGAAGGCAAGACTGCCATTCACGCTCAGAGGCTCGTCCATAGTCTCTTTTGCTACCATGAGCGCCATTGAGATTGTGTCATAGGATGGATCATCCGTGACTGCAATCCCTTTTTCCGTATTGGTGATTTTTCCATATGGACTGGAATAAAGCAAAACGGTTCGTCCGTCGATCGCATCCAGTTTGCGATTTGAGGATATAACATTATCCATGCTTTGCGGCTGGCGTTCATCTGCATTTTTATATTTTCCCTCGCGGTTAATATAGTCGGAATGTTCGACGGCCGGAATCTGTGTCTTTGTCTTGGGGCGCTTGTCATTTTTGACCGTAAAATGATATAAAGCCATGCGTTTTCTCTTCCAAGTTGATCGTAAAAATCTGCGGCGCGGAGCGACGATAAGCGATAGCGCCAAACTGCCAACGGCAGGTTCAGGGAGCGTAGGCGACCGACAAAAAAATTCGCCCGCGAAGCGGCGTAAGAATTGGGTCGAACGGCGTTTCAGCCTGCTGAAATGCATAAGTGAGCTTAGAGTAACTTCAGTTACTCCCATTCTAGCAAAACGGGAACAATAAAGTGGGAAACAAACGGGAAACTTGATTCCCATTTTGGGAAAAATGGGAGCGTGCATGGTATACTCTGCTTGAATCGTAACATTGGCGGCGGAGGATGTGGCGGCAGTGGAGAGCAATCAGCAGAGACTGGCACGCTTAAAGCGGCAGCTGGTTGAAACCAAAAAGCAGATGGATGCGGTTTCGGCAGATATGGATAAAGAGCGCAAAAGAATCCGATATGAGAAGCTTTTGCGTGTCGGGCTCATTGCAGAGGAAGCCGGTATCCTGGATTCCTACAATGAGAACGATCTATATCTGCTGCTTGTGATGAACCGTGAGTATCTGTGCCAGCACGGAAAAGCGGCTGCATCCGGCGGTTTTGCCTCCATGAACAACTTAGGATAATCAGAGACGGAAAGGACATGATTCTGCAATGGCGAAAAGTGCAATGGATCGTCTTGCCAAGAAGCAAGAAAAACTGGATGATCTGCTGTCGAAGCAAAAGGAGACGGAGAAGCGCATCCAGCAAGTACGAAAAGAAATGAGCGCGATCAACAACGCGCGAAATAAAAAATGGACAGATGCGCTGCAAGCTGCACTGAATAAAAATGGAGGCTCGATTGACCTTTCACGCATTCCTGTCGAGGATGTGCTGGCGTGGCTGCAGTCACGATCGAACGAGCTGACGCCAATAGCAACACAAGAAGCTCCTGTGGAAGAATCCTCGGGAGGAACGTCCGAGGAAAATCCTTCCATGGAGGATATTGAGACCACTCCGCAGGAGAATGCTTACGAATCCGAAAATACAATGCAATAGCTTTTGACATGGATGCGGCGAGGGTGATAGTATATGGATAGACGGCAGGTTTCTCCGGATGAGGTGCGCCGGATTCTAAGCGATCATGACCGATGGATGCAAACGAATCACGAATCCGGCAGACAAGCAGATTTTACAAATTGCGATTTACGGGGCTTTGATTTTTGTTCCTCAAACGAAATCCATCCGTTTCACTCCATGATTTTCCGTGGAGCGGACTTGTCGGGCGTTTCTATGGAAAAGCTGCATTTCAAGGACTGTGACTTCACAAACGTAAAGATGGATCGAGCTGCAATTCTCAAAGTATGCTTTGAGAATTGTGATTTTTCTAAGGCAAACATGTCTCTTTCGCGTATGTCTACTACACTAATGTTGGATAATCAATTTTATGAAACGATTCTTAGTAAATCCCAGTTTATAGATTGTGAACTTGTCGGAAATTCATTTCATGGAGCAAGCATTGATAATGTTGACACTATAAAAAAATGCAAAATATCAGGGAATCGTTTTTTTGATATGAATCCCGTGTATGCAAATTTTTCCGATGTTGAGTTTGCGGATAACAAATTTTCGCATGTAGCCTTCATGCAATGCGTTTTTGACCATTCACATTTTAAGAGATGTCAGTTTATACAAAGCGGCTTTCTTGACAGCTATGTTGAAAAGTGTCAATTTGAAAGAACAGATATGCAAAACCGCTTTATGCAGGTTCAGTTCACGCCGCCCAAAGGAGATACTATTCATATTGTTTGTGATTTAGGGCTGCGCACAATTATTAGCCGTGATCTATTTAAGGATGAAAAGATTTCTATGCGGCTGGATGATTTTATCAAAGGCGTTTCGGCAGAACGTGATATAGGGCGAGCGGTCAAAGAGGTTCTGCTTACGTTGGGAAAAGCATTTCAGGATGCGTGCAACAATTACAAAAAGAACAATGATAATGTAAGATAATAGGAGGCGTTGGTATGATGTACTGGGTAGATGCAAAACGACTGAACTATTTTATCAACATGCGCGGGCTTACCATCGCACAGGTAGAAGCCGAATGTTATGTAAAAAAAGGACATGATGCTTTCATGAAACTTGTAACTGAGGGCGGACCGACACGTGATTTCTTTTTGTTGGGATATATTGGACGCGCCATAGATGTTCCAACAACTGAATTTGTTAAATACCACATAGGGGAAGAGGGAGACGACTCAAATGATGTTCGTGTCTTTGAAGCACAAAAATCACGTCCGCTTGACTATGACGAGAGCCACTATATTGATCAAAGTATGGGAATGGAGAAATTGAAAGAGTACAATCTGATCTAGTTTTGAAAAATGATAGGAATTTCAAGCCCCTTTTCGGGATATACTTATCCTGAAAGGGGGCTTGCTATATGCGCTTATTTATCGCTGAAAAGCCAAGTTTAGGCCGAGCGATTGCAGAAAATCTAGGGAAGGGCACTTCCAAAGACGGCTGCATTGAGATTAACAATGGCCAGGACATCGTTACTTGGTGTTTTGGCCATGTGCTGGAGCAATACGATCCGGGTGAATATGACGAGCGCTATAAAAAATGGGCGATGGACGATCTTCCCATCGTCCCTGATGAATGGAAGCTGAAGGTCAAGAAAGACGCAGCGAAGCAGTTCAAGATTATCAAGGAGCTTGCAAAAAAAGCAGACTATATCATCAATGCAGGAGACCCAGATCGCGAGGGTCAGCTGCTGATTGATGAGGTTTTGCTCTATATTAGCAACAAGAAGCCGGTGAAGCGGATCCTTCTGAATGCACTGGATCAGAAAAGCGTGGTTCAGGCGCTCGGAGACTTGCGGGATAATAAAGACTATACAGGTCTTCGGGACAGCGCTCTCGCACGCAGCCAGGCAGATTGGCTCGTCGGGATGAATCTCTCTCGCGCTTATACGATCAAGAGCAGAGACGCAGGATATGATTCCGTTGTCCATGTCGGTCGTGTCCAAACGCCGACGCTCGCACTCGTTGTGAGGCGTGAAGAGGAGATTCGTCAATTTAGACCGACAACGCATTATGTGCTGCAGGTGACATGGCAGCACGAAAACGGCAGCATACCAACAGCATGGAAATGCAAGCCCGATATGGAAGGCCTTGATTCTGAAAATCGGCTGCTTTCAAAAGAAATTGCGGAGGGGTTGCTTTCCAAAATAGAGTCTGCGGCCAATCATGGAGACGGCGCTCAAATTATTGCTGTTGAGCAGAAGAAAAAGCAGGAAGGACAGCGCCTTCCTTACAGCCTGTCTACGCTGCAGGTGGAAGCCGGACGAAGATTCGGCCTGTCGCCGCAGCAGGTGCTCGATGCCATGCAGTCGCTCTATGAGATGAAGCTGACAACGTATCCGCGTTCCGATTGTGAGTATCTGCCAACCAACCAGCTGAGCGATGCAGCAGCAGTTATAAGGAATATAGAAGGCATCTCAGAGGAGCACCTAAATGAATTCGCTGCGCGGGCTGATGTAAAGATTGTGTCTCGTACATGGAACGATGCGAAGATCTCGGCGCATCACGCACTGATCCCAACAACAGTCCCCGCAGATCTGACAAAACTATCTGATGAGCAAAAGAAACTCTATTTGCTCGTGGTAAAAGCCTATCTTGCCCAGTTCTATCCCATCCATACATACCAGGCGACCAAAGTCATCATCTCGTGTGCGGATGAGGAATTCGTCGGGAACGGAAAAACGATCCTGACAATGGGCTGGAAGGAAATTTACCAGAAGGATAAAAAGGATCCGGATGAAGACGGTGAAGAAGCTCCTGTGCTTCCAGCAGTCGCAGAAGGTGATGTCGTACGATATGACCACGGAGTGGTCAAAGAGAAAGTTACAACACCGCCAAAGCGTTTTACCGACGCGACCTTGCTCCAGGCAATGAAGGAAATCCATAAATATGTCAAGGATAAGAAGCTTGCAGCAAGCCTCAAGGAGTGCAAAGGAATCGGGACAGAGGCCACGCGAGCCGGGATTATCGAAGGATTGAAAAAGGCGCGCTCCGTCACCACGGAGAAGAAATATCTTGTCCCTACTGAGATGGGGCGTATGGTCATATCCATGCTGCCGGACAAAATCACATATCCGGACACAACGGCGTTGTGGGAAGCCGATCTGGATCGGATCGCAGACGGATCCATTCCGCTGGATTCCTTTTTGACGAAACAAGTTGATATTCTCAATGAACTGCTTGCCGATGCGAAGAATGTGCAGCTGCAAACCAACAAGGATCTTCCGATGTGCCCGAACTGCGGGAAGCCAATGCGGCTGCGTAAAGGAAAGTCGGGTAATTTTTGGGGGTGCTCCGGCTACCCGGACTGTAAAACGACGGCACCGGATAAAAAAGGAAAGCCTGATTTCACCATCAAGAAGGAAGAGCGGCGTACAGATAAATGCCCATCCTGTGGAAAGGCGCTACGTCAAATCAAAGGGAAATTTGGGACATTCTGGTCATGCGAGGATCGGGAAGGCTGCAACGCTACATTCGCAGATCATAAAGATAAACCTGTGATTGTTATGTGTCCCGAATGCGGCAAGGGGTATCTGAAACGAGCTGAGAGCAAAAAGAAGAAGGGGGTATACTATTGGTATTGCTCTGACCGCTGCGGAGCTGCTCCTGTTTGGGACAAAGATGGCCTTCCCAATCTTTCATGATATGGATGATGAACCGTGAGGAGGTGAGAAGAATGGTACATATGGCTACGTTTGAATGCCCCAGCTGCGGTAATCGTCAGGATCATCCCGGTGCGTGCGATAAGTGTGGCGCACAGACGAAATGAGGCATCTATGTTCATAGTCTGTTAAGAGATATTCTGAAAAATATCAGACGATTTCCTAACGGGCTATGAACAAATGGCAAACCCATCATATTTCATACTAAAATGTTCATAACCGCATCTTAAACCTTTCCCCAATTCATAAAGACATAAGAACACATCATAAATAACTCATAGGAGGGATAAATATGAATCAGGTTGCATTAAGCGGCCGCCTCGCAGCCAAGATCAGCGAGTACACCACACAGGCAGGGCACCTTGTCATTCATTTTCCTCTTGCTGTACGCAAGGGATTCAAAAAAGACGAGAATGGACGGTATCCCGTCAATTATTTCTACATCGAGGCGTGGAATGCGCTGGCCGAATCCTGCAAAAAATCACTATCCAAAGGACATCTTGTCAACGTGATCGGTCGGCTGGACGTAAATACCTATGAAAAAAACGGTCAGAAAAGATATGCAACGATGGTTGTGGCGAACAACATCGAGTTCTTGACGCCGAAACAGGCGACTATGGTCTCGGCAAACGCGCTCAACTCGATGGCAGATCCGGAAAGCCAGCAGCCGATCCCGGAGGAGGATCAGAGTGACGAATCGCTTTTCCAGCAGGTCATGTCTGCTGATGATGACGATCTTCCCTTTTGACAACAGATCCTCTGACCCTTATTTGACCCCGAAAAACTCGAAAAAGATGTAGAATATGGAGAATCCGTAGAATAGAGAGAATAAAAAGGGCTGAAATACAGGGGTTGCAAAACAATGTTAATGTGGTATAGTTGAACTCGAGTGACGGAAGAGCTGACAGTTTCCTAAAGAAAAGTTGACAGCAAGTCATGAATATGCTATTATCCTCTAACGTAGGCGTATAGCCTGTTTGGGCGTAAGCCCATCCCCAACCGCACGGCGAGGTCATGTAATCGGCACAGCCGAACCACAGCCGGCGAGTAACCATATAGGGAGGTGTTTTCATGTATGCAATCGTAAAGACGGGCGGCAAGCAGTACAAGGTCGCTGAGGGCGATACCATCTTCGTGGAGAAGCTCGAGGCGGGCGAGGGCGAGACAGTTGTTTTCGATCAGGTGCTGACCGTTGTGAATGACGCAGACGTCAAGGTCGGTCGTCCGATGGTGGACGGTGCGAAGGTGACAGGCAAGGTCATGGCACACGGCAAGGGAAAGAAGATTCTGATCTTCAAGTACAAGGCGAAGTCCAACTACCGCAAGCGTCAGGGTCATCGTCAGCCGTTCACGAAGGTCGTCATCGAGAAGATCGAGGCGTAATTTGTGATCTCGGTTGAAATCTTCACGAATGAAGACGGGATGATTACGGGGTATACAGTTGCAGGGCACAGCGGCACAGCGAAGCGAGGACAGGATATTGTCTGCGCTGGTGTCTCGGCTCTGACCCAGTCGGCGCTTCTCGGAATCATGGAGCATCTGCATCGTACCGTCGATTATGACATTGCGAGCGGGAATCTCAAAATGCGGTTGAAAGAGCCGGACGATTCCACCGAGGCGATTCTGCGCACCATGTATATGGGACTCGCAGAAATTGAGAAGATCAGCCCGAAAGGTATTCGAATTCAGGAAGTAAAGGGGTGAACAGATTGTTCTCGTTTGATTTGCAGCTTTTTGC
>ERZ773069.68-NODE-68-length-71940-cov-5.596327_pt1 | contig 71940 bp, 59 predicted proteins | sample MGYA00580619_ERZ773069 | MGnify/ENA primary metagenome ERZ773069 (study PRJEB29015, sample SAMEA2738007) | human oral metagenome | biome: human oral; feature: human-associated habitat; material: dental | place: China | collected 2108 ...
TTGAATATACTGTCTGTTTAGAGTTTGAATATACTGTCTGTTTAGAGTTTGAATATACTGTCTGTTTAGAGTTTGAATAAAAACAAAACAGACACATGAAATTATTTTCCAAAAAAGACTTATACTTGAATTGTAGAGGTTTTTAAGTTTTGTTTTTTTTGTTTTTATTTTGTTTTCTTGTTAAGAATGAATAATATTGTGAATATCTACAGGTAGATAGCACAAAGAATAAAGATTTTTTTTGGTTTGTTGTTTGAATATCTTTTGTTTGTATTAATTCTATCTATGTGACTATGTGAGATTTTTGATAGCATGAAAATAATTTCAGAAAAAAATGAATAAAGTTGTTGACTTTTACAAAAAGTAATTGTATAATGGTTTCACAAAGTAAATAGTTTGATCTAAAAAGTTATTTTTATTACAAAACATGTTTCTGTGTCTATGTTATTACCGTAAATTAATATACTAAAAATAATTAACAATCTCTGTCTTTGTAGATACACAATTTATGAAATCTTTATAGTATCTACAACAAACTGCAATCAAACTCATAATAAGACAAAACTAAATTAGAAAGATTAAATTAACTAAATGATTAAAAAAAACAAAACTAAAAAAAATACACTAATTACCCTATTTATTGCCATTCCTTTTTTAGCTACAGTAATTTATTTTAACAATTCTGTAACAAACAAAGAAAAAGTTATTCATGCTGAAACTAATTCAGGAACTGTTTTTGCAAATTCTGCAGATGAAAAAGAATCAGATACAGTTAATGGTTCAACCTCAACAGTTGAATCAAATAAAACTAAAGAGGAAATTGAGGAAGTTTCTGATTCCGTGAAGGAACAAAAAGCTACTGATGCTGAAGAAGTTAAAGAAAGTGATGCAGAAAAGACAGGACCTCAAACATTGAAAATCAAAGGGACCACCATTAAGTGGTTTACTGAAATTGGACAAAAAGGTATCAATGCAGACCATAATGTTGCAACGACCTGGGGTGGTGATTTTAATCCAGATCGTTCAACATTAATTGCAGGACACGATGATGGTCCAATGATCCAAGTCACAAAATTAGAAAACGGAGATATTGTTTCAATTTTTGATAAAAACGGCTCAGAATTCCAATATAAATTCCTTAAGAAAAAAATCATTTCTATGGTTCATGATGGAGAAGGAAGCGGATTCGTTGAGAATTTAGAAGATGATCAATACTTAGAGACCGTTTTAGATTCAGGCAATTATTTGAATCTTCAAGTTTGTGTGGAATATAATGCTTCTGGTTATAAAATTATGATGGTTACTTTAGAACCAGTAAAATAGTTCTATTAATGACTATGGCAATTGATTTATTTATGAAAGTGACTGTGAATGATAAAGAAGATTTTTTCTGACATTAGAACTTTTTTATTAATTTTTTGCTTAATAATTTTTGGATTTGCTTGTTAGAGTTGGCTAAAATTCTAAATGATATTAGTAAGTAAGAGAAACTGCAATTGGTTTGACTAAGATAGTTTGATCGTGACGGACTTGAACTTCTTCTTATCGAGTGCACCCAGATACAAATAATTTTTTGATTAAAAAATTATTGATTCAAATAAAAAGCTGAGTTATATAAACCAGCTTTTTATTTTTATAATTAAATAAAAGTTCAATCAAGAACTAGAAAGAAGGATTGAAAAGTGAAAACAATAGAAAAAAGTAATCTTAGTAAGATTAATAAAATTATCTTTTCAAAAGATTTTGATTTTGAAAGGTTAATTAAAAAATCATCATCTATTTTTTTTCGCAAAATAGAATCTATTATTGAATACAAAAATAATTATTTTGAATTATTAAATAAACAAAAAATAAAAAATAAAAGATTTGATGAAACAGAATTGTTGCGTTTTGATCTAACAGCTTTTATAAAATCAAGACTTAAACCTATTGTTTTAGTTTTTTCTTTAAATAGCATGTTAGTAGAAGTTTACGAAAATGATTTTTATTGTAAGATTATCAATCAATCTTTGAATAATAAATCTATTATGATTACCTCAGTTGATTTAAAAACTATTATTAATGATAAAGAATTTGAGGAATTAGTTCTTTTATCAGAAGAAGAAGGAAGGAAGGAATTATTATATAAGATTTTTAAAGATTATTTTGAAAATCAATTTTCTGAAATTGTTACAGATAAAATGATATACCTATCAAAAGTTATTGGTAGTTTTCCAACAGATAAATCTTTTATTTATGAATTGAACCATCTTTTAGTTCAGAATAAAATTCCACTATCTATATTGAATAATTATGAATTGAAAGATTATATAAAATCATCAATAACTGAAGGCATTACGAACACAATTTTTTCAGAAGCTAGCTATTCCAATCTAGATGATAAAAAATTAAAAAGTCAGGTCAAGAATCTAATGGCAGACGTCCTTTCTGAATTTGCGGAAGAAAGGCAGCTGAGAAATCTTGAAAATGGATTTGCTTTTGCATCAAAACACAAGTTGTTTGAGGACAATTTATCTTATCTTAAAGCACTGAAAACTATCTTTGAGTTGGAATGTGATCTTGAGATTTATTACTTTGAGTTTCAAGATAAACCTTTATTTAAACAAGCATGTTTAGATCCAATAAAAAACTTGAAAATCACTGATATTGAAGTCGCAAAAGATTTGTTGAATCTCATGATAAAAAAAGAACTTTTCTATTATAATTCAAGATTTTCTGAAATTATTCTTGAGCTCGCAAAGAAAATTGGTGAGTATAAGAATAATATTGAAATTGATGCATCAATTTTATTTTTTGGCAAAGATTATCTAGGTTTTGTTAATTCTTTAATTAACTTTAATGTAGTAAAAAAAATTAAACTAACTATAAATCCTGATTCAGTTATAAAATTATTTTTGGATGAACAATCAAGCATTACAAATAATTTTGTTGAGCTATATAAAGATAAAAAAATTGAATTTTCTTTGAATGAAGATGCAAAAAAATCTTTTGATGGTCTTCTAATTGGAATTGAAAATGGTTTGGTCATTTCAGAAAAAGAATTCGTTGAAAATGAAATTAGAAACTTTATTTCTTTATTTGAATAAAAATACATACAGACTTTGAATAAGTCTTTATGTATTTTTTTTATAATTAAAAAAAGTTAATTAGAAAGAAGGAAAATTATGATAACCTTTGAATCACAAAATTCCCCATTTAAAGAAATGAGAGATTTAGTATTAAAAAATAGTGATTTTAAAGAAAAATTAAAAAAAGAATTAGTTGATTTTTTAATTGAAATTGAACCAAATGAATATAAAATCTACGAAAAAATCAATGTGATTTTTGACTTCGAAACATCAGATCCAGTTATTGTTATGGCTGATTTGGATTTTCGACATGAATCATCTAAGGTTGGAGTTGATAGTTTAGATAGGTTTTATCCTATGGCGTCCTTTAATCTTTATGAGCCCAATACTACTTATGTAAATTCAGAAGAAGCAATACTTTGGAAAAAAATAGATTCAGAAGCTTCAGTTTTTGATTCTAATAATACAACAGAAAGAAATCGTGCAGATGTTGAGCTTTTTGTTGATTTAAAAATGACTGAAATCTATTCTAAAATTAATTCAAGTTTTCTTGTCTTAAATGATTTGTTAAATAGGTTAGAAAATAATAAGTCTGTATTGGTCAATGAGGTTTATCATGATGTATTATTTAGAACCTTGCCATTAAGAATTCTTACTGATGACCAAATCGAACAATTATTCTATATGGTTTCAGAATCGTTCTTTTTTGGAACTAATAGTTATTTTTATGATCCTAATAACTCAAAATCTCAAAGAGTTATGACTATATTAAATAAATCTGCAACTATACTATTAGAACAAAACTTCGAACTATTAAAAAGCAATTTTGATTGTTTAGATGATTTCGGTAAATCTCTTTTAATTTTACATGAATGTGAAATTATAAGTACAGATGAAATGCTTCATTACTTTTCTAAAATAATTGAAATTACTGGAGAATTTTTTAGTGAACATTTTTTGAAAATTGGTCTTATTAATACTGAAGGTAAAAACCATTTAGAATACATAATACATAATGGAAGTTTTTTGTTTATCTAATAAAAAGATCTATATAAACCCGGATATTGAAAAAAATTGTTCCGAAGATAAATCTTATTTATTCTTCAAACAATTAATTTCATTAATTACAAGCAACAAATAAAAGAGTTTGGTTATTTTAGCCCAACTCTTTTATAATTACAGAAAAGATAAGAAAGAAGGTTTTATAGTGCTTATTAGATCGAAAGAAAATTTTAGATTTTCTAATTTATTAGCCTGCGTATTAACTGAAGCATCTCTTCAACAAATAAAGGATGAAATTATTGCTTTAGTATTAGATAAAAGTAATATACCAAAAGATAAGAATGATCCTTTTCATGCATACGTATTTTTCTCTGAAAAAGATAAATCTATTGTTTGTAAATCAACAAAAGATGTCTTTAGTTATTCACAATTTTATAAGGATGGTTCCAGAAAAAAAGATAATTTAATTTATTTATCAAAGTTTGATGTAAAAGAATTTTTAATAAGACCAAATTCAGAACTTGAATTATCAATTGATTCTTGGTTAAAAAAATCTTTTGCTAAATCTGTAACAGAAGAATTGTTTGAATTACAAAAATCCATTGATTCAAGCTATCTACCAGTTACGATGTTGTCAATAACTCCCCCACTGGACTTGTTTGATGACCAACAATTAAAAGATCTGTATTTTAATAAAATCTTTTCAGATTTATTTGTTTTTAAAGATAGTAAAGAACGATATACTCTTTCTCAAAATACAATTAAAAGACTTTTTAAAATAAAAGATGAAATAATTTCAGAGATGTTAGAGGATCTTAAGAATAACAAAAAAGGACGTTCATATCAATTCTTTTTACAATTTGTTATGAGATTGAAAATAATTAATTACATAAGCAATAAAAACTTTTATTCTTTATTGAATACTGTTTTTATTCAAGATATGGATGTTTGGAAAGATTTAGATTATTTTGTTAGTGGATCAAGATTCTATGATGAGAGTCGAATGTTAACTAATTTTAAAGTAAATTCAATGGAAGAATTAGAATCTTTGATTGAACTTCTAAAATCATCTTCCAAATCATTCTTTTTGAAAGATCAGGTAGTATTCATTTCTAGTTATGACTTTTTGAAAGGGTTAATTAAGTCAATAAAGAATTCAAGCTATCTTCCTGAAGATTTTGAATTGTTTGGAAAGATGAAAAAAGATTTATCTATGGATGTTTTAGTTAGTTACTATGGTATTGAAATCTGATTAGATTTATTATTTTCTAATTTGTTTTTCGGATTTTATTTTAATTGATTAATAAAAAAAGAAATGAGTTTATTTTTATTAAGCTCATTTCTTATATAATTAGAGAAAAGTACTGGAAAATACCAGTAGAAAGAAGGAATAATATTATGAACAACAACAAAATGAACAGTAATGAATTTCTAGAATTTCTCAATTCTGAGAATATGCGTTTACTAGATATTCTGAAAATTGGGATCTTATTAACAGAAAAGATTGATGTAGTTTATGCTAATTTCTATGAACAATATCTATCTGATAGTAGTATTTTTGAAGAAATAATGAATCAAAAAGAAAACTTGAAAACTTGGCTTTTTAAATCAGATACAAATGAAATCTTTTTTGTGGATAGTGATTCTATTGACGATTTTTTGAAATCACAAGGGACAAACAAACTAACTTTTATTCAAGAAGTTAATGTAAACAAAGTTTTTAAAGATCCCAATGTATTGGCTGCAGCTGTTGATTTTATCAATCTTCCAGCTCATCACAAAGCTGCTCGAGCAGAAGCGATTGAATTCATCGCTGAAGCAGCTAAAGAACTGTTTCATAAAAATGGATAACCAAAAAAAAATGAGTTTGTTTTTTCAAACTCATTTCTTTTATAATTAAATAAAAATACCGGGATGCCGGATAGAAAGAAGGATATTATGAATAATAATAATCTAATGAACAACAATTCTACTGGAACTAAAACAGTACAAATCGATTTGAACAAAGTTTTTAAAACTTTTTATTCAAATTATTTGCTGGATAATCCGAGCATGGAAGGTCAGTTTTGGATTTCATTGCTGATCAATCCAGAGACAGAAGAAATCTTGGTTGTAAAAAACCATTCAGGACAAAATCTTTCTGAAATGGCTAATAACATGGGGTTGCTTTTTGTTGCTTCAATTGATGCTAACAAAGTTCTTCTAGATGATGAAGATGTTCTTGTTGCTGTCGAAGATTTTGTTAATCTTCCAAAGTATCAAAAGACTTTGAAAGATGAAGCCTTGGACTTCATTGCTGAAGCAGCAAAAGAAGTTTTTATCAGAAACTGTAAAGAGTTGAACACTTCTAATGAAGTTAATGACTCCCAAGTGGATGTTGAAGAGGATAAACTTACCAACTCAACAACTCCACCAGAAGTTTTGAAAGAAATTACTGCACTTCTAAATGGGATTGTTAGTGAAGATCCACATCTAACAAAAGAAGTTCTACAACAATCTAAGTTGTTTGATTTTGTTGTTTATTCAATTACTAATTTTGAGGTTGGAGAAGGATTGGATAAAATCGCTCTCTTGAATTCTTTAGCGAAAAAAGATATTATTTCCTCTGAGCAGTTTATTCTTTTAACTTCTAAGCTTATCGATTTGGAAGAAAATTCAATTTTTTCAGATCCAGAAGCGATTGAATTGTTTTTGAATCAATTGTCACAATCTTATGTGCGCCAAAATAATTTTAATTATGTCAAAGAAGAAACCTTGAAAGAATTTTTCAATAAAGTTTCTAAAGTTGTTTTGGAACAGCAAAATGGAAAACTTATTCTCCTATTAGGAGACATTATGACTAAATCAATCTAATATTGTTTAAAATAAAAAAGTATTCTTGAGTTCAAGGTGCTTTTTTTATAATTAAATAAAAAAAGAAAGAAGGTTTTTTAAATGGAAAACAAAAAAATTATCGAAACAATTAAAGAGTTGAATAAAAAACTCATTGATCCAGAATCAATTAATTTATTTGTAGATTTTTATGAACGCCTATTATCTAACCGTTCATCAATTGATGATTTAAGTTCAATTATGAGCTTGTATTGTTTATACAACCCTGAAACAAAAGAAGTAGTTATCTCAGATAACAAAACTCTGAATAACTTTACTAATCCAAATAACTTTGTTTTTAAATTAGGATCAGAATTAGTTGATTTGATTCAAGCAAACAATCATTGCTATGTTGCCGCAAAAGATTTTAAATCAATGCCGCTATATAAAACTTCAGATCGACTAGAAGCCCTCACTTTTATTGCCAAAGAAGGGATGAAAGTTTTTAAACCAATTGTTTCAAACCGAACTTCATGGGATGACTCTTTAATTTTGGATAAAGCTTACGATCAAACTATTCCGTTCTCAATTCTTGAATTGGATCAGAAGGTTGAAGTAACTGCCAAATGGCTAGAACAGGTACAACCTGGAAAAAGCAAAGAGTTTTTTGAAGGGCTGGATTCATTTGAAGAAGTGAAATCTAAGTTGCTTAATTTTGAAGTAAAACGTGATCAACTTTTTGATGATGCACTTCGACCATTGTATGCTTTAGAGAGACTAATGCAAAAAGATCTTATTTCTAAAACTGAGTATCTAGAAAAGATTTCTGAGTTTTATGAATTGAAAAAAGATCTAGGGATTTTTAATAAACATAATGTTGATGTTTTTTTTACATGGATTCTTATTGGTCCGATCTATAAAGATCAAAATTCTAACAACTTGTCCTTCAATATGATTGAAAAAAATGAATTCTATGAAAATAAGAACTATAAGAAGCTTTATGAACAGGAGCAACTCTCTAAGATTCCTAAAGATACATTGATTAAGTTTTTAAAAACCATTAATAATCTCAACAAAGAATTTCTTGGAAATGAAAACAGTTCAATGAAAATCACTCAACCTATTGTTGAGGTTCTATAAACAAAAGCAGACTTAGATAGTCTGCTTTTTCTTTGACTTTGATTGTTTTTTATGTTAGAATTAATTAATAAGATTTTGAAAGGTTTGTAATAAAATGTTTTTTGATTATGTGATGGATTTAATTGGTGCTACAAACAGTGATAGATGGACACACGTTGTTGGTTTTATGCCTTTGGCTGCATTTTTGACTGCTATTTTTGCTGGAGCTATATCAGCTTTTTTGGGATTATCAATAACTTTTATTGTTAACAAATTAAAAAATGGTAATCTTGGCATGATGGATTATATAAATTATTATTTTAAGATTTCTCTTATTATCTTTCCAATTGTTTTTATTTTCTCTTTTTTTACATCTAATGGCAAAATCGAAGATTCGGTATGGGAGACAATCCCAGGCTCTGAAACAGTAGTAGTACCGAATGACAAAGATGTTAAACTATCTATTGTTGAACTCAAGAATGATAAGATCGTAGTTCAATTTGGTAATAATAAAACTGATAAAAAAGAGTATTATTTGGATCCTGATTCAAAAGTCGAAAAAACTGAAACAGTTTCAGATCCAGCCGTGACTTCTGCAATTGTTTCAGAAAAGAAATCAGTTCAATATTATAGAGGTAAAGGATATTATACTCCTACCAAGTCAAGAGAATTTTTGAAGATTGATGGTAAGATGAAATTAAAAGATAATGAAAAAGTTTTGAATAGTAATTAGAATAGAGGGTATGCTAATGATTTTTAATTTTATAACTGAAATACTCCTAAGAGGAGATAAACCTACAGAAACGTTTATTGGCTTTTTGATTGCGATTGCGTTCTTTACTTTAGTTATTTTTATTTTATCTACTGTAAGTGGAGTTGCGATGGGTGATGTTGTTGTAGGACGAATTGAAAAAAAGTTGAAAAATAAATTAAAGCTTCGTTATCGATTTTTAATTGTCATCTTAGCAGTGCTAAGTTGTTTGACTATTACTTTTTATAATGCAGATTTTGGTTATAATCAGGATTCAACTTCTGAAATTGAACTAGTACCGAATGACAAAAAAATACCTGTTAGATTGATGTCTATTCACGAACAAAAGTTACTTTCAACTTCTACTGAAAAAGTTTATGATGTAATGCTTGCAATTGGTGAAGATGATAAGGTAGAGTACAAAACTTTTAGACTTGACAAAGAAAATTCTAATATCAACTATATTGATGAAGGTGAAAAACCAGACGTCAAAAAGGCTACCCTAGTAACGAAAACAACAAATTATTATTTCCATGGTAAAAAACTTTCTATTGGTGAAAGAAAGTTGAAGGTTTTAAGGATTGATGGAGATATTGTTAAATCTCCATCAGAAACTTTGATTGGAGTGGAAAAATAAAAAAGATGTCCATTGTTAGACATCTTTTTGTTTTGTTATAATTAAAACAAAACCGGAATTGGTTAGAAAGAAGGTCTTATGAAAAAATTACATAGTGGCAATAGAAAAGAATTCGTTGACAAAATGACAGCAAGTTTTCAAAAAATAACTAAAGACAACATTGGTGATTTGGAAATCCTTGATTCAAATGGTCTCACCCTCCTTGAAAAATTAAAGGAGTTAAAATCTTCTTTGACTATTAAAGAAGGATTTAATGATAAACGTTTGGATAAGATAGCAGATGAATCATCTTTGGTTTTTGGTTCTGAATTTGTAATTCCAGAATGCATATTACACTTAAATGAACTAAGAAGCTCAGAAATTAAAATGAATCAAATGATTAATTTATTTAATTTGATTATTAACTTTCATGATGAAGATCACCACCCATCAGATTTAGAAAAATCAATAAAAGAATTTTTTGAGATTGATAATTCAAAACTATCTTACAATATGCCTTTTGCATATGATTTATTTATTAATTTAGATGATCTATTAAGCAATTTAAGCCAATTGTTATTTGTTCTTGGAATGGAATTTTTTGAAGAATCTGAAATTGTTTTTAAGTTATTATACTTGGTTAATGAAGATCGTTTTGTTGTTCATAATTATATAGCCAAGCGCATCGCTCATGATATAGTTGTTGAAAATGAATCTAAATCGTTTAAAATAAATTCTTGTTTGGATTTGGCAGATTTTCGTATTGCTTTAAATGATTATTTTGTTGTTAAAAACGAAAACATGAGGAATGCCATTGTTTTTAATAATTCAAAAAATTATTTAAACGAAACTTTGGATTTGTTATATAATCAATTTAAAATTAATTCAGATTTATTTCTTTTGAATCTTTTTAATAAAATAATGAAAGAAGAAAACGGAAGATGCTTTAAGTTTGTTGATTTTTATTTTATGAAAACCTCATCTCAGTTATGTTCAGATGAAAACTTAGTTGCAGTTTTAAAAAGTTCAGACACTATTTTTAGCAGGCTTTTATTGGGATCTGAAGGAAACCAGTATGAAGTTGCAAGATTAAATAGGTTGGCTTTAGAAGTTAAAAAATAATAAAAAAAGGAGATTTTTAAAAGGTCTCCTTTTATAATTAAAGAAAAATAAACTAAATCTAGTTTTAAGAAAGAAGGAATAAATTATGCTAACAAAAACAAAGAAACAATCTCCTCTTGGAGAGTTTAAGGATTTTTATTTTTCAGATGTAGGGCAAACTGAACTTGTCAATCTTTTAAATTCAACAATTTATGAAATTGTTAAAAACTCTATTTGTGGAGATAAAAAAAGAATAGAATTAAAGTTTTTATTTTCTTTTTATTCAAATCAATTTGTTATTTGTAATTATGATACTAATGTTTCAGAATTGAATCCAGTTAAAAAAATGGATGATTTTCTATTACTTGGTTATTTTTACTTAAATAGAAATCTGAAATTGTATAAGAATTTGGTTGAGGTCATTGAGGATTTTGATTTTGATGAATTAAAAATGAAACCGGAACTTGATAAATTATCAACTTTTATTATTGACAATTATTTAACTCCTGAAGTTTCAAAATTAATTTTAGAATTTTATGGAAAAAAATCAGGTTCACTTGGAGATAGGGTAGACGTTTGTGCATTAAAAAATGGGGAATTTCCGATCAGACTATTAAATGAAAAAGATTTGTTGGAATTCTTGTTAGTTTTTGCTGATTATAATACACCAGTAAACAAAAAAAGAATGAAAAAAATAGATTTTCAAAGTTTTGTTTCAGAAAAAGTTTATGATCTGATTATTCGATTGTTTAAAGATTTTGCTTTTGATTCATTGAAAACAAATAGTTTATATGAAGTTGATTTTGATAGTTTTTATAATTTACATTCTATCGGTCTACTATCAGATGAAACTATTGTTCAATTATTTAATAAAATTATTTACTTAAATAAGACAGAAACGATAAGATCAAGGAGAATTTTTGAATTTTGCTCAGATTGTTTTAGTAGTCAATATTCCGCATTTAATCTATTAACTCAAGAAGATGTTTTATCTTTTTTGAGTGATGAAGATTTGTTAAATCTATTAGAAAGCTTCTTTTATTTAATTAATAAACTTGCTGCAGATGTTGATACAATTAAAAAGATAATTTTAAATGAAATTATGCCAGAAGTCCAAACTAGAAAACTTAAGGTTTCTCGTGAATTTTTCATTACTGAAAGATCTTTTGTTCTATTGTTATCTGAACCTATCAGAAATTATTTTTTTAATAATTTTTCAACCGTAACTTTTGAGATAAGTAAAGGTAGATTAATTAAATTATTTTTGGAGTTAACTGACAAATTGTATGATGAAAGACAATTTAAAAAGCTTATTTCATTGATTGAAGATGCAAAAGTGAATGGTTTATCATTTAAAATCTCTGATGAAGCAAAAAATAATTTAGAACAACTAATTAAATCTGTTGATTCTGGATTAATTGTTTCTGAAAGTGATTATATAGTTGATGCAATCAAATCATTTTATAAAATTGTAGATTAAAAAAGAGTTTTAGTAAAACTCTTTTTCTTTTATAATTAAAGAAATTGAAATTGACTTTTGTAGTCAAAGAAAGAAGGTAAACAATAATGATAATTAAAAAAGAAGTGAACCAATTTGGAATTCATCAAGTTATCAACTTTTTGAATGATACTAAAAATCACGAAAAGATTGCAGATGTAATTGCTTTAGCAATCCAAGAAGAGATTTTAATAGCTAAAAAAAATCGCAACGCAACTTCTCCAACTCAAGATAGATTTTCTAATATAGATGTTTATTATCTTGTTGAGTCTGAAGAAGTATGGGCTGTAAATGCCAATTATTCTGTGAATTTTTGGATCAAACAAAATGACTTGTCATTAAATTATGATAATTTTTTACTTTTAACAAAAATTGAACTTTCTAAAAAAAGAAATAGCAAAGCTTTTGCTGAAGCCTTCTATAATAGCAATGATCTTGAAGAGGTTAAGGTGTTTGTTAAGAAAATAATTTTTAAAGATTTTTTCTTGAAATCATCCGAATTGTTGCTTTCTATAAGTAATGAATCACAATTTGAAGATTTTATGTTTAAAGGTTTGAAAGAAAACAAAATTCCATTTAGATTTGTTTGTGATAAAATTGGATTTTTTGAGCGATTAACTCAATGGGGGAATATTCATTTATTACGTGAATTTTCAAAAGATTTCATGTTAACAAATGAATCTTTTGATAAGTTTAATCACTTGAGATTAAACTATGTTAACAATTCTTTGGAATCAATGTTGAAATCTGAAAAGACTACAGACATTGAATCATATCTTAAAGCAGTGAATAGGTTGGAAAATAATGGTTTGATCTTAAATCTTGAAATCATAACCTTTTTAAATAAAGCTTTTAATAATGAATCTTTGTTCAAGGGAGATTATGCTACAGTATCCACTTTTGCTGGAGATGAACTTTATAGTCTTTTAAAAGCCATTGATTTAGAAACTATTAATGATCAATTAGAACTGGAAACTATTAATGAATTAAAGATTTTTGCTGTTTTTCTAACTCAATACATTATTGGGGCAAATTATTATGCATCATTTGCTATGGAATCTTTATCTAATAAGATATTAAATTCATTTATTAAAATAGGATTAAGCTTGGATGAAAAGCTTGTTTTGAAGTCTTATAATTTCTCCTCATTTTTTAAGAGTGAAGCATCTAATTCTGTATTGCGTTTATTTAAAGAAGTGGATATTGATTTGAATAATAAAGACTTTTATTATTTTTTGAGAGTTTCAAATGAATTTAATTTTGATACAGAAAGTTTAAAAACTTTCTTTAATTGTAAAAAAATTCATTTCAATATAGATTTTTTAGAAAATTGTAAAAAGTTTAGTGACTCACTTTGTTCCGATTTTATTTTCTGCACAGATGACAAAAAACTAAAACAAAACATTGAATCATTTTATAAAAGATTCTCAAAATAAAAAGAACAGAATTTAATTCCGTTCTTTTTTTATTTTTTGATTATTTTGGATCAGTTGACTAATTTAAAATAATAGATTATAATTTAGTTAATTAATTTTGTGATAAAATCAAATAATGGAAAAATGATGTTAAAAAATGATAAAAAATCAGAATTGCAAATTCTTATTAGTAAAATAGATTCTTCTAAAGGTAAAATTGAATTATCTGAATTATTAGAAGAATCAATATTCGAATACTTCAGACTACTAATTAGAGAAAATAATAATTTAGATAATGAAACTTCAGAAGAAAAAATTGATGTTTATTATTTTATGGAAGAAAATAAGTTTTCTGTAATAGATTATAGACCTTCATCCAAAGAATGTTTATTTAATAGATCACTTTATTATGACAATTTATTCAAATTATGTACTCTTAATTTAAGACATCTCCTCTTAAACTATGAAAGATTTTCTATAATGTATGTTTTAATTTTAGCAAATGATTTAGACTGTAACAAAATAAGAAGTGAAATAAAATTATTTACAAATAATTCTGTCTTGCCAGAAGTTCTAAAACTTTTTTATGAAAAAATTTTATTATTTAACAATAATGAATCTGAATTTATAAAAGATTTCTTACAAGGCGAATTTCCAGCTAGGTTTTTCTCTAAATTATTTAATCTTTTAGAAACTTCAATAGAAAATCAATTTATAGATAATCTAAGTAAAAGACAACTAGAATCATTTTTTACTAAGATTTCAAATTATAAACAGGATTTTATTTCAAATAAATCATTTGAAGGTTTTATTTTGTTTAAAAATAATTTAATAAAAGATTTGCATACTAAAGAAGTATTATTTAAAAAGGCAAAAACATTATCAGAGTTTAATGTATTACATCCTATAGATTTCATTGACATAATTAACGATTTATTTGCAGAAAATAGCCAACCATTTGATAGTAAGCTTGATTTTTCTATGCTAACTTTAGCTATGTTTGTTCCAATATCAAAGTTCTTTAAAGTTTATCATGATTACGATTATAAGGATAGAATTATTTTTAAAGAAAAAGTAAAAGATTTGAATGAGAATTTCAATAATTTTTCTAATACAATAAAAGAAGAGGATTTTGAATTTTATAAAAGGTATCAAAGCACATGGGATTCATACTTTAGAATTTTTAATGAATTATTGAAAAAAGTAAGTTGATAATATCACTTGCTTTTTTATAATTAATAAAAATAATTAAACTAAAATTGGTTTAGAAAGAAGGTATTAATAAAAATGATTAAAACAGAAAAAATTCAAACTTCTGACTTAGCTAAAGCTCGAAAAGCATTTCTTAATTTAGAAACAGAGAAAACGTCACTAGTTAACAAATTAGCAGAAATAGTTTTTGAAGTTTTTAAATCAGCATCTTATAATCCAAACAAAAACGCTAAAACAGATATTGGAAATTATGATTTTGATAGTATTGATTTATTCTATTCTTTCAGAAAAGAAAAAGTTGAAATTCTTAAAACATCTCAAAGATTTAAAGATTTAGTAAATAACTTCAGTCGTCAATTTTATTTTGATGATTACTTACTAGTAGGAACCTTAAACTTGTCAAGAAAAAAAGGATCTGCATTAGCTACAGAATGTTTTGAATTATCAAAAAGCAACTTTCGATTAACTGGTGAAGATTTTAAGATTTTCTTGAAGTTTACTGAAGATTATCTATTGAAAGATGTTCTCAATATTGCAAGTGTATTTTTTACATCATTTAAAGAAAATGAGTCTTATAGTAATGTTTCTTGGGATCTTCGAAATGGATTATACCCAGTTCGTTTTATTGATAATATTGGTGAATTTGCTTTAAGTTTATCTAATGACACAATGATTAATCAGTATTCAAATAGTGATGTAACTGATACTTTTGAGAATTTATTTCTTAAAGATACTAATTTTTTCTCAACTGAACAAATTGCTGAAATTCATGATTATATGACTTCTGTTATTGATGTAAGTGAAAACAGTGATAACTTGGTTGAAGTCTTTAAGGATCTTAGTAAGTTGGTTCAGTCTGGCTTTTTCAAAGTTGAAGATTTTGTTTCTAAGTTTAATGAAAAAGTTGAAACAGATTTTGATAAAGTCTTTACAGATTTATATCAAGAAAATGATACATCAATTTGTAATACTCTTACTTCTTCAAAACTTAGCGAATTGAGTGACGAATCTTTGCTTCTATTGTTTAGAAACTTTATGACGTTACGATTTGCAGAAGTTCGTTTATCACCTAAAAATAATTTCAGTAGAAATAAATTCAAAGATGAAATTAAGAATACATTAAAAATTATTGATGATCGAGAATTAAAGATTTTAAAATCTTATCCAATTAATTTTAAAGATTTCAACTCATCAACGTTTTTATCTAGTCAATGTATTAAATCTTTAGATAAGGTTTATTTAGAAGTTATTCCTGAATTTGTTGTCGAATTAGTTGAAGAGATTTCAAAAAATAATTCGAAATCATATTATAATCCATCCGCATTTCGCCATTCTTTTTGGGGAACAAGTCAATCAAACATTAATTCAAGTGGTTACTTATTTGACATAATCGAAGAACGATTATCAGGAGGAACAGAATTCTTTATTTCAAAAGATTTCTATGAGAATCTTGACAAATTAGTTAAAGCTATTGACTCAGGATTAATCTTGTCTTCAAGTGGCAAAGTTGAATTAGAGCTGAAAAGAATTTTTAAATTGTTCAAACCGATTTAAAAATTAAGGATCAAGATTTAAGTTCTTGATCCTTTTTTATAATTAAAATAAAACCAGGTTACTGGTTAGAAAGAAGGTTATTAAATGATAACAGAAGAAAAAACATCTGAACTTCAAATTGCTCGGAATGCTTTTTTAGGTAAAGAGGGGGTTGAACTCCTAAGAAGTAAAATCTTTGAAGCTTTTGAACGAGTAATTCTTCCAGAGTTAAAGAAAAGTAGAATAAGATCTAGAAAGGGATACCCAGATTTAAAAATTCTTTTTTCTTATAAAACAGATGATGTGTTAGTTTTATCTGAGAATGAGTTGAAATCTTATGAAAGTTTTTCAAATCTTATTTTAGATGATTTGTTTTTCATCTCTGAAATTAATATGGATTATTTTACAAATCATCCATTGTTCTCATCTATTTTTGAATTAATTCATTATTCAGAACCTTCAGATGATAAAGAAGAATCTATTAAAGATAAAGTTGACAAGTTGTTCACAAAGCGAGTTTTTAATTCTATATCAGATTCATTTTTAAAATTATCTGAAGTTAATTTTGATGATATGATTGAACAAGATATTGATTTTTCTACTAATTTTCTTTATGAAAGCACAAGAAAAGCAGAGGTGATTCAAGGATTACTTTTAAACCATCAATTTCCTGTAAGATTTTTCTCTAAAGATAATCTCTTTGAGTTTTTTTTAAGGAAGTTTGGGAATGAATTGGATCCAAAAGAATTTCTAGAGTCAGAAAGATACATAAATCAAGATTTGAGAAATTATTTCTATAACAAGATTTCTGAGAAAATTGGAAGTCTAGATTCTTTAAATAATCGTGATTTTTTTATAAGTTTAAAAGATTTGGGTAATGCAAAGTTTATTTCTAAAGAGGATATTATTTCTCGAATTTATGAAAGACTGAAACAAATTAAAAAATCTGGAGATTTGATAGACATTAAGTCAATTTCTGGACTTGAATCTATTATTCAAATGAATACTTTGTTGGGACTTAATCCTGTATTAAATGGAAAAGGATTTGTAGATTCTATTTCAGAAAAAAGATTACTTGAACTGCTCGAGATTTCAAGTAACTATCAGGATTATTTTGATGCTAAGTTTATTCAAACTTCTAGAATTTATTCAACTCTTTTTCAAACTATGTTTCAAATTATTCTTTCTGAATTAAATAATAGAAATTATTCTGATTTAACTAAGTTATCTATCCCATTTAATTTTATTGATGATCTTAATAAAGATTCATTATCAATCTTATCAACAATTGATGAAATTGAATTAATTTATTTGAAACCTCATGAGATTTTTTGGAAATTAAGAAATCGTATTTTAAATGAAATTAAAAAAATTCCTGGAAAGATTTCTATTCCTAAAGATACTGAGTTGAACTTAAATCTATTGCTTGATTCAATTGAGAAAGGTGCTGTTTTTAGTGAAGATAGTTCTGTTGAAAACGGACTTAAACTACTTAAGGAGATTATTTCTTCTTAATTTAGTAAAGAAAAAGATGATCATTTTCTAATGATTGTCTTTTTCTATTATTAAATTCATTATTATAATTGAATTTTATATAATTAACAAAAATAAAAAAGAAAGAAGGATTAAAAATTATGAAAGGCAAAAGTTTTATTAATCTTATCTTGGTATTAGCAGCATTGTTTATGTTATTACCAAACGTTGCAGAAGCAAAAGGTGGACATGGCGGTGGTCATGGGGGTAGCCACGGTGGTGGTCATGCTAGATCTGGAGGTTCTAAAAGTGGAGGCTCTCATTCTGGTGGATCTAAATCAGGAGGGTCTAGCAAATCTAGTTCAAAATCTGGAGGAAGTTCAAATAAGTCCGGGTCAAAATCTGGAAATAATTCTAATTCTAAATCTGGATCAAACAAATCAGGCTCTAAAACTGAAAACAAATCTTCTGGTTCTAAATCAGAAAATAAAAAATCTGATCCTAAATCAGGAAGCTCATCAAAAACAGATCCTAAAAAGAATGACTCCTCTACCTCAAAAAGTAAAAATAGCAACCCTTCTTCTGGAAGAGGTGTGACAAATAATTACTACAATAATAATTACAACAACTTTAATCGTGGTGGTTATTATGGGGGAGGATATGGTTCTGGCTATGTAAACCATTATTATTATGGTTCTCCATTCTATTATGGAAACAGCTTTGTGCATGATTTATTGTGGTACAACCTATTATTTAATAATAGCAGAACAACTGTTTATAATGGTTATGGATATGGTTACAACCCATATTATCCACTTGCTCCACTAACAACAGAAACTGAAACAACGACTACAACTACTACAGAAACAACACCATCTTCATCTGATGAAGCAAATCAATCTTCTGATACAAATCAAGGAGATAAAAATTCTTCAGAAACTACAGTTACTAAAACTGTTACAAAACAAGGAAGTACATTATCTATATGGCAAATTATTGCTTATGGTTTACTTTATTTTGGTGTAACTGTAGCAGCATTTTGGCTTTTGTTCTGGCTGTTAAAGCTAATTTTTAAAGTTTAAAATTAAAAGACCAATCAATTTGGTCTTTCTTTTTTTATTTATTTTTGTTATAAAAATAAGTAAAACCAAAGTCTATATAACTAAATAAAAATCACAGAAGTGATAGAAAGAAGGTGACATAATTGATTTCAAATGATAATAATAAAACTGAATTATTTGTTATTTTTAAAAAATACTTACTTGAATTGTCAACAGATTTGATTAATAATTCAGATAAGTGGAAACTGTTTCGATTTGATTATAAAACTAATTCTTTGCTGGAATTAGTTGATTCGATTGAGATTGGTTTTAATGATCAACTTATTTTTAATTTAGATAAAAAGACAATAACCATTTCAAATAGAGAAGAACAATATAAAACCTCTCCTTATTATGGTCCAGATGTTAGATTGGGTTGGGTATATTCTGGACCGCAGATTTTTCAGGGACTGCTTCTTAGTTTTTCTTATTTGAAAAACTTTTCATTATTAGAAGTTGAGAGAAAAATTATTGAAAATCTTGAAAAATTAAACTTTTCTGAAACTGGTGAAGAAATGATGGCTATGTTATTCTATAATGATGAAGATCTATTAAATCTATTCCCAACATTATTAACTCTAGATGATCCAGATCTCTTAACTAAAAGATTGAAATCAGAAGCGTTGATTGCTTCTCACTTTAATTTTGATAAAAATGATAACATTGCTGCATCAGCTATAGATTATTTTAACACAAATTCTTTTAATTTAGATTTACTAAAAAATTATGATTCTAAATTGAATAAAATAACTGAAGCTATGTTTTCTGAAAATTCAAACTCTTTAATTTCTGCAATTTATTCAAGTTTTGAATTGTCATTGCTGTCTGAAACAATTAAAGATGATTTTTCTACTAAACTTGAATTAATGAAGAGTGGAATCTTGTATTATAATGATTTTTTAGATAAAGAGTTCAACTATGAAAAAGGTCGCCAAATAAATCCATACCTAATAAATGGTTTTGCTTTTGCTGGAGCAGTTTTAGGAACAAAACTCCCTCTTAAAGTTTGGGAAGTTTTAATAGATAAATTAGTTTCTGATAAAAAATCAATTAATTTAAAATCTATTAATAAAACTATTTTTAATACCGTTAATTTTGTTAGTAAGCCTTTTTTAGATTTCTTTTCAGAACCTAAAAATGAATCAATTCGATGTGAATTATTATATAATTTTGTTCTAGGAATTACAGAGGCTTTTTATCAATTAAATGGCTATAAATTGAAATTGGTTACAGTATTCCCTTTCCCTCACCAAGCAGCCAAAAGTAATCATTTAATGATCTACCCTATTATTGCTGAAAAAATACTTAAAAGTTCTAGTATTAAAGTGGAGACTATTTTTTATGCAAATAATTTAATGTGGAATTCCTTTAATAGTTTAAGTGAGGTGAATTATCAATTGATTAAAGGTTTACTAGAATCTAATTTCTTTGATTATGTTGATGATGAGATTCTTAAACTGTTTGAGAAGTGATGTAAATAGTTCTATTTTATAATTAGTAAAAACAAAAGAAAAGAAGGTTGTAAAAAATGATTAATAAAACTTTTGATAATATTAGAAGTAGAAATTATCTTGACGAGTTCAATAAAAGTGTTGGTGATTTTTCGTTTAATAATTTTAAAAAAATGAGATTTGCTGATAATAATTTGACGGTTTCTGATTTTTTTGAATCTTGGGCAGATTTATTTCCAGAAGAAATTAAAGATTCTGAAGTTTGGAATCAAAAAGTTATTGAGAATTATAAAAAACTTTATAGTGATATTGATGAGGTGCCAGTTCATCTAAAATCTTGGTTTAATTGGACTTCTTATTTGTTTTCGATCTCAAACTTTTATGCTTTTGATTTGGTTAACTTCAATAAGTTTTTAAAGGGTGAGAAACTCAACAAAAAAATTCACTATATAGATATTGAAGATTGCTTGTTGTTAATTTTTGGATGTGATCACAGAGATAATCTTCCAATACTGATTAGAAAAAGAATCCATTCTAACTTTCCTAATACCAATGATTTAATTAATAAATTAAAGGATATTAGTTATTTATGTCAATTAGTAGATTCATTAATAAAAGTTTTAACTGAAATTCCAGAATTAAACTTTTTGATTACTTATAACTTTGAAAAATCAATTATAGAATTGATTTCTGATGTTGAAAATTATAGTTTAACAAAATCTATTAAACTGAAAACAATTAGTTTTTCATACTTAAAAAATGAGCAGCTAACCTTTAGTTTTAATGTAGATCAAAGTGAATTATTTAAAATTATTTCTAATTCAGATATTGTAGACTTTAATCAATCATTATTAGATTCTGTATATAAGTTTTTATTTTATAGTTTGGATAAAAAAATTAAATTATGGAATAGATACATTATTTCTGATGATGGTTCTGAAATCAGGGCATTAGAAGATGGACAATTCCCTATTGAGTTTGCTTCAAATAATCAAACTGATATTCTAGTAGAAAGAATTTTGCTGTCAAACTTTTCAGACTTTTATGATTCGAATTCTTCGATTGGAAAATCTATATTAAGAGATAAATTGAAAGAGTTTTTGGAAAAATTAGAATAAAAAAGGAGTTAAAAAAAACTCCTTTTTTATTTAATAGATAATACTATTTTGCATTAAAAGAAAATCAACATCCTCTTTCACCTGGGGATTTGTTTCTTTTTTTGTTGCAGTTATTATTTTTTTAAAAATAAAATCTTTTTGATTTGAATAACAATCTTTTAATTTTTTATTTTTATCAAAAAATAAATAATTTAAAAACTTAGTATGATTGCCACTTTCTCCAATTAAAAAATTATTTGTTGGATCAAAAATAGAAACGCAATATCCATTTAGAGGACTTAAATAATTCCAGAAATAATAATCTTGATCTTCTTCAGTCATTAGGTCAATTGGATAGCCACAACCTTTTCTCCATAATCCCTTAAACAGTTCAAGTTTGGTATTATCCCCAGATTGATAAGCAAAATAATTATTGAAATCTTTTTTAAGTTTTGATTGTATCAAACTTTTTAATAGATTTTTTAAAGGTTCTAAATTGTTAACAATTTCTTCTTTTGGAATGTAATCATTTGTTGTTTTATTATAAGTTTTTAAAAATCTTTTTGAGGTAAACAAATTGTTTTTAAAGCTTAAAACAGGGAACCCGGATAGAAAATCAGCTTGATTATCTCCAAATTCATCAAAATTCAAACGAGAGATTTTATTCTTTTTGTTTTTGGTTGCAGATAAAACTTTAATATCTCCAGAATTCCGATTCCACAAAATCAATTTTAAAATCCCATCATTTAATTCGTCTTCATCTTCCGGATATTGACTCAAAACTGAATTAGTTACAGTATTAATAAAATTATCTGAATTTATCAAAGACCTCAGTTTTTGAAAATCAGATCTAAAATCTAATTTCAAACTTTTGTTTTTTATCAAATAATTCACCTTCTTTCTAATTTATTATCTTTTTAATTAATTATAAAATAATAAAGGATTTGACCTTTTTCAAAAATAATGTTAAAATAACTTTAAAAATCTAAGTTTAACAATGAAATGAGGGATCTTAATTATGGCTATTTTTGACTGGTTTGATTCTGTTTGGTACAGTTTATTTGGTATGAGTTGGATGTTTTCTGGAATTCATAGATTTGTATTAGGAATTTTGTTCATATTATTGATTGCAGGTATTTTAACTCTCAAGCAAGTTAAGATGAATATTAATGGAGCCTTCTTTTTCTGTATTGCTTGTCTTTGTATTGTTTTATCATTTATTTTTACAAGACCTGAACCTCAATATGAAATCTTGAAGGAAGAAAAAATCGCTAAGGTTTTTCAAAATAATCAATTTATTGATATAAGTTTAAAAAGTGAATTTACATCTGATTCTGAAAATCTAATTGTAAAAAATAATGATAATGAAGATGTTTTGGATTTTAATAAAATAATTACTTATAGTGCTAGTTCAAATCCTGACTTGTTTTATCCAAGCAATTATCCAAGTTCTAAAATTACTTTATCTAAGGGAGATGCTTCATTAGAGCGAAAGGGGAGATTGATAATTGTTGATAAATCTGGAACAACTATTGATAAATCTGAAAATGAAAAAGCAAAAACTCTTAAGATCGATGGCATCTATTATGGTGATTTAACTTATAAAGTAAAAGTAGGTAAAATTACTGAAACTAGAACAGAAAAGTTTATTAAAATTGTTGTTGATAATTCAAAAAACAGAACAGCTATAGATGAGATTAAAGAATTATTAAATGAGTAGAGTCAATATAACTATTGACTCTTTTTTAACTTAAAATAAAATAAGAATATAAAACTTGGAGAACTGATGATGTTAAAGAAAAAATCATTTACTTTAATAGCTACAGCAATTATTATTGCTGTAATAGGCGGAGTTAGGGCTTCTGCTATTGGGAATAGTCCAGCATTTGAAGGGTATAAAATAAACAACGAGGAAAGAAGAGCTGAAATTACAAAAGCTGTATCTGGGGAATTAAATAAAATTCTTCCTCTAACAAATGAAGCATACAAGAACACAATGATTCATGAAAAATTGCATACAAATTATCAGGATGTTGGTTATCCATCTATTAATGATGGGAATAATGAGGGAATCACAGAAGAAAACAAAATTGATGTTAATTCTTTAAAGAAACCAATTACAGAACCGAGCAAGCGTGCTTTAGCAGAACAAGTCCGCTTTTATCAATTCAATTTTACTAATGGATTACATTATACTGGGATTGATCCGAATGATGGGCATACTCAAGATTTAGAACCATCAAACAAATTAAACTTTTTTGATTATGTAAATCTTATTGATTCTATTAGAGATAATCCTTCATATTCTAAATCAGTAAAAGAGAAAAAACTTACTGTAGTAGAAGAAGATTTGCAGGCATCTATTGATTTGCTTTATGGAGGAAATAAGTTTAATAACAATTTGAAGGCTTTAGATCAAGTTAAGACTGTATCCATTCCCTTTAATTACAACAAGTATTCATACTTACAATTGTTAGCTGCTTACAATAAGGATGATGCAATTAATGCAACTCTTAGTTATTATTCAGAAATAATCGACACCTTAAACACTATCAGATTGTATTCTGCTGGAGTTCGACAAGGAAAAGATGTTTCTTTGAATACTGCAGTACTTGCGGATAAATTAAACAAAAAGTATAATATTGTTCAAGAAAAATTGATTGAACCAATTGCTAAAGTTGTTGATCGTGATTACAAAGAACAAGAAGCTCTTAAAGCTGGTGAATCTCTTGAAAAAGAACAATTATCCAAAGAGTTTAAAACTATTAAAGAATAAAGTTGGTGATAAATAATGAAAAGAGTTTTTACAATAATTGGTTCTATTTTAGCAATCGTTTTGATTTCTGGAGCTATTATAGCAGCTCCTGGAATTGCAGAAGGTCAAAGAATTGCTAAAAGTAGAATTGCTGAATTTAAGAATGATCGTTATATTGGGTGGGCTCTTGCTCTAAATGCTATTCAAGAGGCTAATGATAGTTTTTATGCAGAGCGTCCAACAGATAAGAATTCAGAAGAATTTAAGCGTGCAGAATCCAGAGGGTACCCGGAAAAATACTTCCCTACTTTAGTTGAAGAGTTCGGTATTGTTGTTCAAAAAGAATATAGTAGTAATTACATCTTTAATCAACAAAAAACTGAATTGACAAATTATTTAGGAAAAGTTTTATCTGATTTGAAGCAAGCTCAAAATAGTTATGTTGATAGTGAACAACCCGCTAATGCAAATGATGCAAACGTTCGTGCAGCTTTAGAACACTATTACACTTTATTTGAAAAAGTTCAGAGTTCTATTCAAAAAATGACTTTAGAAGAGGCTAAATCTGGAGCTTTAGGACAAAGAATCTTAAATGATGTAGGAGAAGATGAGTTTTCAAAACCAATTGGATACGGACAAGTGGCTACAGAATACTTGGATGTTAATTTAAAACGCTATGCTGGAACTTTTGCAGAAAATAGTGGTAATGATGAAAGTCTTTCTCAAGAGTTAGTCGAAAAAACAGAAATTATAATGGGGTTGAATAAATAAAAACAGAGGCATCAGCTTTTGTTTTTTTATCGTTCATAATTAAGTGAAAAAATCTTACTGGAGTTAAGTTTTATGTGATACTGATAATTATTGTCCTAACTTTTTCTTTTATAATTAAAATAAAAAATAGCTAGATAAATAGCTATAAGTAAGAAAGAAGGGAAAAATTATGTTACAACAAGCAAGAGAAACCTCACCCCTTAAACAATTTAAGGATTTCTACTTTTCTGACGCTGGTAGAGAAGAGCTTATGAAATTGCTAAACTCAAGGATCTACAAAATTGTAGAAAATTCAATTGTGGGGGATAAGAAAAGGATCGATTTGAAGTTCTTGTTTTCTTTTTACTCTAAAGAGTTTATTGTTTGTGATCCTCAGATCCATGCTTCAGAATTGAGACCAGTAAAAGAAATGGACGATTTTCTATTATTAGGATCATTTTACTTGAATAGAAATCTGAAATTGTATAAGGAATTGGTTGAGGTTTTTGAAGAGTTTGATTTTGATGAGGTGAAATTAAAACCGGAAATTGAAAAACTATCTAACTTTATAATTGATAAACATCTCACTCCAGAAGTTACTAAATTAATTTTAGATTCATCTAGTGAAAAAGTTGGTACTGTAAAAGAACGACTTCGAATCTATGAATTAAGGAATGGTGAACATCCACTTCGGTTATTAAATCAAAAAGATTTGATAGAATTCTTAATTTTATTTGCAGACAACAAAATCTCTGTGAGTAGAAGGAATAAGATAGAGAAATTAGATTTTGAAAACTTAGTTTCAGAAGAAGTTTATAAACTAATTATCACTTCGTTCAAGAATCTTGTTTTTGATAATTTAGGGGATGGTGAATTATACAATATAGATTTTGATAGTTTTTACAAATTACATGCTGTTGGTTTGATTTCAGACCATACCACTATTCAATTGTTTAACAAAGCAATTGCTCTTAGCAAGATAGAAGATGTAGAAGTTCGTAAAATCTATGAATTTTTCTATCATTCATTTTATGGTAGGGGATATACTGGAGCTTCTTTTTATTTGTTGACACAAGAGGTTTTAAGTAGTTTGAACGATGATGATTTGTTGGATTTGTTAGAAAACTTATCGTACTTGATGAGAAAATTATTTTCAGATCGTGGAGCAATTAAAGATTTGATTCGAAATACAATTATGCCTGAAATTAAAGCTAGAAAAATAAAAGTTTCTAGTGAGTTTACAGTTAATGAATCATCATTTATTTTCTTAGCTTTTAATTTTGGTGATTATTTTTTTAATAATTTTTCATCAATCAAGTTTGAAATAAAAGATAGTAGAATAGTTAGATTCTTTTTTAACTTGGTAGATAATAGTCATGATCAAATCAAGACGAAAAAAATGATTTCTATGATAGGTGATGCCAAGGATAAGGGATTGTCATTTAAAATCTCTAAGGATGCAAAATACAACTTAGAATTATTAATTAAATCTATAGATTCTGGTTTATCTGTTTCAGATAATGACCATTTCAATAAAACGATCAAATCATTTTATTCAGTGCTAGATTAGAAAGAGTTTTTTATTAAAACTCTTTTTCTTTTACTCATAAAGTTTAACTAATTAAGAATGATATAATTTCTAAAAAACAAAGGAGTTTTTAATGAAGGCAATAAAAAAACCAATTGAAGTCTTGGCTAAACGTTATACAAAAGATTCTAATTTAGATTCTATTTTAAAATTGTTATCTTCTAATAAGAATGAATCAGTTAGATTTGAAGAGTCAACAGGTGATTTGTTCATTCAAAAAGATAGAGGAGAGATCCTACTAACTTTAGGAAATTGGATTATCTTTGAGGAGAATACAGACAGATGTTTCTGGTTTATTGACCACGAAATCTTTTTGGAAACCTATTCTTTTCGAGCCGAAGAAGGAGAATTTTCTAGATTTGTTAAAGAAGTTTATGAAGTTGATTTTGTAGATTTTACAGATTTAGAGTCTGATAATATAGAAAAAGTTTTAAGCTTTATTGAAGATGCTGGCTTTAGTAATATAAGAAATGAGCAAACGTCTTTGATTATTAAAGAGAAGGGATTTGTTTTGATTGAAACTTTAGAGGGAGTTGAAAAACTTTTTCCAGGAGAGGTTTTAATTAAGAGAATTAGAGGAGAGCTATATCCGGTTAAAAAAGAAAACTTTAATTTAGTTTATGAAATAATTTAATAAAAGAAATAACATAATATAAAAGGAGAGTTGATGGCTAACTTTCCTTTTTATAATTAAAATAAAACCGGGAATCTGCCAGGTTAGAAAGAAGGAAAATAAAATGATGAAATTGAAATTATTAGAAGATAAAATTAGTTGGATATTAAAATTAGAAAAAAATTCACAATTTAAGAAAACTGACCAAACTTCATCATTTGAACTAGGACCATGGATACTTTTCGCTGATTATAATGGTGCAAAATTATTCTTGAAAACTATAGAAGATTACTTTTATGTAGAACATAAAGTTTTTTACTTTTTAAGTAAACTACCTGATACGGAAGAGGATTTTAATGAAATGATTCTTAAAATTGTGAAAAATGGTGAACCTGTTGAGGATAGGGTTGAAGTTGGATATTATAGAGATTTTATGAATTTGAGCAAATCAATGCTTGATATAAATTCTGAACTTCAAAGAGGGCATAGATTTAATCTTAAATCTGCTCTTAGTAAAAAAGAAAGATTAAAAGTTTCTATTCTTGAAGTTCTTAGGATTAGATTTTTAAAAAAATTGAAGTTGGATTTCACAGTTACTACATTATGGTTTGAATTTTGGTACATTGTTATTTATGTTCTTGGAATTATTTTATTGAAAGATGAATTTAAGTTTTTAGAATTTTCGATGATTTTAAGCTTTGTTCTTTTTATTAGTATAATTTTTCATTATATGAGATTTTTTAAACAAAATAACAAAATTAAAAAAGTTTTTAATTCAATAGATGAATTGGGAATTGATTTTTATAAAACTGATTTTAAACTGTTTTTAAGACAATTTCTAACAGAAAAAGAAGTCAACTCCATTATAACCCAATTTCTTTTTTGGTCTAATTCTAATTTAATTAATTCTAAAGATTTATAAAAAATAGAGTCTTTTTATAAAGACTCTATTTTATAATTACTAAAAAAAAGAAAGAAGGAATAAATAATGAAAAATGAAAACAAATTAGTAATGTTAGAAAGATTTTTTTCTAGCAAAACATCAAACAAAGAAATTATTTATCGCTTAGATGATTTATTTTTGAAGATGGATTCAAATAAATCAATGATTTATCAATTAACTTATGAAAGTGATGAGTCTGTTCTGTTAAGAAATTATTTAGATTCTTTACCAAATGATTGGGATTCTATGGAATCTTTGTTTGAGCAATTTATTATTAATGGAGAAGTCATTAATCGATATTCTTTTCAAGAATATGAGGATTTATATTCTCTTGAATTATTTAAGAGGAATAAAAACTCTCAAGAAAAAGTTGATTGGGCTGTTTATTATATGACGGTTTTGGATTTTAAATCTAGCGTTCGTAGATTTTTAATTGCTATGTTGATTTCATATGGCGTTTTTACTTTTTTTATTGAATTAGCAAATCTTTTTATCAAACAGGATAGTTTATCAATTTTGAAAACAGCTTTTATTTTGTTAATTAATTGTTTTATTGTATTCTTAGTTTTTGTAATTTTTAAGATTTTTGTTTTGTTTTATAAAAAGAAGAAGATTTCTTTATTTATTAATGAAATTAAAAAATTAAAACCTCAAGAATTTTATGGGAGCAAATTAAAAGATATTGTTGTTAACAAGACTTCAATTGATTTTTATAATAAGTTTGATTCTGCATTAATGGAAGCAGATGATCGCTCATTAAGATTAATTAATTTTATTTAAAACTCAACATAGTTGAGTTTTTTATTTTGATGAATTTCAATTTAAAATTCATTTTTATAATTAATAAAAAGAAAAAGAAAGAAGGTGTAGATTGTGGATAAAAGAAAAAAGTTGAAATTACTTGAAGATTTCTTTAATAGTAAGACTTTTGAATCTCAAATAATTATGCAACTTGATGAATTGTTTTTAATGATAAACTATAATAAAGCAATGGTTTATGCATCAGTAGATGGAGAAACAGAATCAATTAAATTAGATAATTATTTAAAATTATTGCCTGAAAGATGGGAGTCTCTTAATAGTTTATTTGATGAATTTCTAGATAAAGGGAAAGAAATAACATTATCAGAACTTTTAGTACAGAAAGATTTATACTCTCTTGAACAATTTAAGAGCAATAAAAATCTCAAAGAAAAAATTAACTGGTCTTTTTATTTTATGACGGTTTTGTCGTTTAAAGATAATATTCGTCGGGTTTTTATTGGGGGAATAATTTTTTATTTCTTTGTATTCGGATTAGTTTTTGGAATTAATTTACTTGGATTAACAAAGGAAAAAATTCCAACATCTGAAATAGTTTCAGGATCTATAACTATGTTTGTTTCAATTTTTATCACATGCTTGATATTCGTTATTTATGAATCAATTTCTTTTTTAATTAAAAGAAAAAAGATTTCTAAAATTGTTAAAGAGATTGATAAATTACCATTTTATGAATTTACTATAGAAAAAGTTAACGAAATTGTTTCTGAAAAAACATCTCGTAACTTTTACAGTTCTTTTGATTATAGAATGTTAACTTGTAATGATTTATCTTTTGAATTAATTAATTTTAAATAAAAAATAAACTCAAAACTCATTGAGTTTATTTTTGTTTTGTGATACAATAAAATAAGATAAAACTATTAATATTAAATAAATCAAGTAGGTGAAAAATGAAGATAAAAGTTGATGTTGAATCTGTGTTCAATAGAGCTAATTCTATTTACAATTTGGTTCAAACTATGATTGTAGAAGAAGAAAATGGTTCTCTTAAAGAGTTTCAGGGGATTGTTTATCAAAAAAAGGATGATGGTGGTATTGAATTATTTTTTGAAAGAGATAAAAGCAAAAAAGAATTCCCAGAATTGTTGGAAAAAATCATCTTAAATCTACCTTCAGAAAATGAACAAGTAGAAGAAATGATTCTTAATGGATTTATGAACGGAGAAGATCTTCTTTCTGAACCAAATAAAGAACAGTTTGTTAGCTTTACCGAATTGAGAGAAATGGCTGAAAATTATAATTTGGATGTTTCTATTTTTGAATTCAATTATAAAGAAAAAATGAGATCATACTTCCAATGGTTTGTAGCTGTATCAGTTTTTAGTTTTGGATTTGTTTTGCTTTTTCTTAGAATTTTTAACACTCCATTTATGATTGTTTCTTTGATTAATTTAATTTTTATTCTATTCTTAGTGATCAGAAAGTTGTATCAATCATCTAATTTTTATTGGTCTGCTGGATCTGAAGGTTTTGAATGTGAATTTTGTGAAGTGTATGGAATTACAACCGAATCTTTTAGAAATCAGAAAGATTTTTTCAAATCCTTTGGGCAAAAACCATTTAATGTTCCAAGCTTTTTCAAAAGGAGAAGTTTTTTGAAGATGATTTTAGTTAGCGTTTAAATTGAAAGTTTATGAGGTTTTATTAAATGAGTGATAACTTGTTTTATTTATTTTATCTAAGTCCATATTATTTGTTTTATAGAGTTATCTTTTCTTTGGTTATTATTGTTTTCTTATTTTTATTATTATTTGTTGATTTTATTAAAAAGAAAAAAGAATCTAAACTTTCTGAAAATAAAAAACAAAATAATTTATCAATTATTCAATCTATTATTTTAGTTTTTGTAACGTCAGTTCTTTCTGTATGGATTTCATCAATTCCAAACACAATTCCATCTAATATAAGTATTTTAGATAAAACCGAGTTATTAAACTTAACCTCAATTAAAAAGCCATTTATTTTAATTGATCCTAAAACTAATAAATCTATTAATTATTCGGATGCTGATTTTTTAAATAATTATTTTGATGGTAGATTTAAAAACACCCCCCTCCTTTTACAATTTGAGGGAGAAAAATTAACTGTTGATGTTGAAGTAAAGGTTTGGAAATCTGATAGATCTAATAATAAAATTAGAGAAATTACATTGTCAAAAGTGCAAAAAACTTTCAAACATCTGAATAAACAGCATCAAATAGATGGCTATCAATTGGATTTTATTTGTGAATAAAATAATAATGATCTTTAATTTAAATTAACTCTTGATAAAAATAAGTTATACTGTAAGAATAAGGTTGAATTAACCTATTGATAATAAACAAATAAAACGAGGATTATATGACAAGAATTATTTTAACTGTCGGGTGCGTTGGTAAAACTTATGCTGACAAAAACTATATTAATGTTTACGATTTTGATAAGCATACTCTAGAATACAAGTATGACAAAACTGGATTTGAAGATTTAAGTGATGAAGAGTTTAAAGGAATTCCAAATCGTAAAATAAATGAAAATTGGTTTGATCGTTATATGGAAGAATGGTGCAAAATTATCAATTCTGGAAAGTATGATGTTGTAACCGGTTGGTTACAAGAAGATTCTCTAAATTACCTTTTGAAAAGAGGATATAATGTTGAGATCGTACTTGTTGATGTTGAGAATAATGAAGCAATTTATAAAAAACGAAGTCAAAAGAGAGGTAATAATGAACAATGTTGGAAAAACATGCGTCGCTCTTACGATAAGAACCTAGCTTTATATAAAAATAGAAAAGATATTAAAGTAACAATTTTCGATAAGCCTTATTATTTAAGTGATTATCTTATCTTTTCAGGAGTAATTTTAAAAAAATCAACTGGAGTTGCTGATACTTATATTGATAAAATTATGGATAAAGTTAGCTTAATGTTTCATAAAGGCAATTCAAGATTATCTCAAAATTTTTTAACATTTTATACTCAATTGGTTCTAACAGCATTATCAACAGATCTTGAAATTACAAAAGAAATGGTTCACGATGCGTGGTCAGTTGCGACTTATCACAAAGATAACATGAGATTCCACCAATCCATGAAACCTTTTAATTATCTAAGTGAAGAAATTCAGGAATTAGATCAGCCTTATGTTGAAAAATTAAACGAGGTCTTAAATTACTTTAAAGATTTAAAGAAAATAATAAATCTTTAAAATTCAAACTGATAACTAAAAATCAATGACGCCACCCTCTTTAATAATCAAAGAAAAACAATTTCCTTTATAATTAAAGAAAAATGGCAAGTAATTACTGTCTAGAAAGAAGGTTTTTATGTTAGAAGAAGTTTTAAGGTTTTTATCTATTCAAACCTCTGAATTAGATAAAGAAATTGAAGATCTGATTCTTTCTATAAAAGAAAAAATTTTAGAAGAGAAAAAATTGAAAAGATCTTCCAATTTAAACAATTTTGATAGATTTAAGTTTGAACTTGATTTATACTTATCCATTGATGCTGATTTAAAAAAACTACAATCTAAGCTACCTGATTTAACATTAAAAGAGTTCAATCAAATTGCTGACATCGCGCTTTCTAAAACAACTCCTACTATTGTAGAAGAAGATTTTGTTCTAGAAGCAAAGATTACCAAAGTAGAATCTGACAAAATCACTGAACCAGTTAAAGTAATGAGCCCAGTTTCTGGATTAGTCAAAGTAGAGTTTGTTGTTTATGATGATATAAAAGTTTTAATTAGAGAACATGTTGTGAAAACTCCTACTCCGGGTGTTGTTATTATCCCAAAAGGATTCTCTGGTGAAATTACTTTTGATGATTTCAATCAAAAAAGAGCTATTCTAAATCCATACCCGGGTAAGTTTCAAAACGTGTTTGATTATCCAGAAGATTTCTTTGATGGAGCTTTTATTAATAAGTTAAATGGAATTCTTAATAATAAAAAGTTGAAACTTTCTGATTTAAACTCAGTATTTTCAAAACCAACAGATTATAGAATTACCAAAAATGATTTATTTGCTGGAATTGATATAGGTGGAACCCCAACAAATCTTTTGACTATTGCATTCTCTAATAAAACTAGTGGACTTCAAATGGGCTCATCAAAGATTTTTGAAGTTTCTAAAAAGTACGAAAACTTGTTTTCTCAAAAAGTTTCAAGTCTAAATAATTCAGACCAGAAACTAATTAAGGATGGAGTTAAAGATCTAACTGAAAACCTCTTTAAAAGATTAGATAAAAGAGGTGTTAAAGTTGTTGTGCTCGGTCTGGTAAGAGGTGTTAATTTATCTCAATCTTTTACAGATAAAGAGAATGTTTTTCAATACTTTTTTAGATTGTTGGCAAATCAATTTATTGAATCTAAGTTTTTCTTAATTCTAACTGATGAAAATCATACAAGTCAAGTCGATCCAACAAATAATGAATTGTCTTGCGATAAAGATTTTGATCAAACAAAATTAAAAAGAAGTGGACACAAAGTTACTTTATCATCTGGAGTAAGTGTAGATGCAGATCTTAATGCTGCTTATAATATTATCCGTATTGTTAGACCTTTTACAAAGGTTGCTCATAAGGATAATACTTATAATTTAACTAGTCTAATTTCTTAAAACGTATCTAATAGATGCGTTTTTATTATAATTAATTTACATAGATTTTATAGGACGGGGGGTAGAATAAAAAAAGAGAGAGAAAACTACGGAGAAAAACAGAGAGTGAATAATAAAAAGAAACAAATCGTCGCTAAACTTGCTGGTGTAACAATGTTAACCACTACTGCATTAGGTACAGTAGCTCCAATGGCTGGAATTATTCCAGGTGTGATCAGCATGGCTGAAGGTGTTCAAGTTGAGTCTTTAACTGGTAGTATTGAAGCTACTAGTGATACTGTTACTAGTGCAGATGGGATTCCTGAAACTAAAGGAGCAACATCAAACTTGAAAATTGATAAGTATGTTGCTAATTTAAAACTTAATGCATCTCCTAAAAATGGTGATAAAGTTTTAATTGATAGTAATTTTGTTTTAGTTTCTGCTAATGGTTTGGATGTTAAAATTGGTGATGTTGTTGTAGGGAAACTTGCTTATAAAAACATGGATATAGGAACTGAAGAAAAATTAGATCATACTTATCATCTTTGTCCGATTATATAAAAATGGTTTTTCAATGTAAAACATGGACTAATGTTGACATTGTTTTTTTGTTGTGATATAATAAATGAAAACTAAATGATAGATTATTTAATAATATGAAGAAGTATATAAAACTTAGTGATTACGCAAAAAACATGAGCATTCATTATAAAACTGCCTGGCGTCACTGGCATAAAGGTATGATCGAAGGCTATCAAGATAAGGACACATCCACAATTTATGTTCTTAACAAAGAAAATGATAATCAAAAAAAGATTGCTAATACTGCAATACTTTACGCTAGAGTATCTAGCACAACAAACAAAGGATCTTTAGATGGTCAACTAGAGAGAATGAGGCAATTTGCTGCAGCTAAAGGTTATACAATTATAGATGAACGCAAAGAGATTGCCTCCGGATTAAATGAACATAGAAAACAATTAAGTAATTTATTGGCTCGTAATGATTATGATGTTTTAATTGTAGAACATAAAGATAGATTAAGTCGTTTTGGTATAGAATACATTAAACAAGCATTGGAAAACAATAATATAAAATTAGAGATTATTAATCAAGCTGAAAATAAAGATAACGAATTAATAGATGATTTTGTATCCATTATTACTAGTTTTTGTGGCAGAATTTATGGACATAAACGTAGTGCAAAGACTAAAGAAATAATAGACAGTTTGAAAAATAAAAAGGATAGTTGAATAAATGAAGCTTTCTTATAAAATCGATTTTCCTGATAACCTTAAAGACACTTATGAATTCTTACAATCAGAATTAAATCGTGTTTTATCAGATAATAAGATGAGAATACAAATTCTATCAATTGATAGCAAATTACATCCAGGAAAGTATTGGAAAGATTTGCGCAATCTTATTGGTAAAGAAACTCAATACAAATGGAAAAAAGACAACAGATTTCCATCACCGTCATGGTACTTCTGTGCCTTTGCAGAACAAATTCGTCAGATCCATGCTGCTCAGAGAGAACAAATTACACTTTATGATGCGTTACAAAAGTTTGGAAATTGTGATACTGTGAAGTTTTATCAATATTGTATAGATAATAGAATACTTTTCAGTAAAGCTAAAGTTCAAAATCTCAAACAATGTAAAATAGCTCCTGACTTACCAAGGAATGCGAGATTTGTTTTAGATTTTGCATTTATTAATACACAAGCTGCTAAGATGGATAATCTTATTTTTAACTATGCAATATTAGATGAAAAGAAAAAAACAACTTGGTGTGAGTTACCTATTATTTTTCATCGGTCTAGTAAGTATCAACCAGGAAGTCGTGTTAGTAAACCTAGATTTTCTAAAGATTCTTATGGAAACTATTATGGTGTTGTGGCTTTTGATTTTGAAGAAAATCAAACAGATGGAAAAAACATTGGTTCTATTGATTTGGGACAGATTCATTGTTACACTTTTGGTTATATAAACTCAAACGGAATAATGGGTAAAGATTTTTATACCCCATCAAAGTTAACGGAACGTTTATCTAATAAGTTAGAACAACTAAAAAATGGACGTGAAATTCTTTTAAATAAAAATCAATCTGTTGATGAATTATTTCTGTCAGCAGATTACATCCCAGATGCTGCAATTCAAAAATGGATCGAACGAAGAGGTCACATAGAAGGAATTACTAAGAAAATAACAAGAATAAAAGATGCAATTAATTCTGAAATTAGTGTTGAAATCGTGGAATTGTGTAAGAAACATAATTGCTCTTCACTATTCATGGAAGATTTAAGTTGGTTAGGGTCAATTGGAGGTAAATGGAATCATAGTGAACAACAAGAAGCAATTGTTCTAGCTTGCTCTCAAGAATCGATTGAAGTTTATAAAGTGAATGCAAAAAATACTAGTACTGCACATCCATTAACTGGAGAAATTGGGCGTTCGATTGGGCGTGATATTATTTGGTCAAATGGTGATATAATGGATCGAGATATTGTTTCCACCATGAATCAAGTTCAACGTGAAGGAAAGCGCAAAATTAGATCCGGTAGATTTTCTAAAACAAAAAAGAAATCTGGGATCAAATTAGTTTCTTTGCGTGATAAAAACCAACCGACTCCCAAAAGAGTAAAAAGAAAAAATTCTCGTAGAAGAGAAAATCTAAAATTATTAGAAAGTATGCGAAATAAAAATCTTTCGAGAGCTTCACAAATGGTTGTAGTTCTCCCACGAACTAGCGAATCCGCAACGTGGTCTTGTGTTGAAAAAAGTTCAGCACAAGTAATCGATTATATGAAGTCCAAAAAAGTCTATAAACATAGATTTTTGTACATCTATAATTGAACCATAATGTAATCTTTTTTGATTTATAATAGTTTTATAATAAATAATTGGTGGTATATTAAAAAATGGTAAAAATTCCTCAATGTATTAATGACGAACTTAATGTTGATCCTAAAAATTGGAAACATCTAACAAAAAGTAAAATCCTTGATTTAAAAAAGAAAATTAAATCTGCATCTGAGATAACTTTAGTAGATAGATTTTATAATAATCATCATTGCATATGGATTGATTTTGAATCTGATGAAGCCGGGTTTGTTTGGACGTTTGAACGCTCGCAACAATTTGGAACTTCTGAAGTTTTAAAAGAAATTGCCTTATCTCAATTACCTAGGAATCCTTCTTTAATTTATTTTCAAGAGGACAATGAAGGAGTACATCTATTTTATAATTTTAAAAATTATTCTAATGAATGGATTACTAAATCTATCTATTTTAGCTCATTTATGGTATAATTAACTAAAAGTTTAATTTAAAAAGAAAGAAGGTTACTTAATGGATAGTAATTTTAATCGTATTGCAATTGAAGGTGGTGAGGGCTCTGGAAAGAGTACACTAATTCAACTACTAAAAGAAAATCTTGATTTGAATGAGAATGTTTTCTTCCGAGAACCATACTTAGAATCAAGTGTTGCTGCTCAATTTGAAGCTTGGCGCCTTGGATTGCTAGAGCTTGATGAAATTGAAGAAGTTGAGCTTTTTGCCCAGGCACGAAAAGAATTAAATCATGACAAAATCATTCCTGCTATTGCTGAAGGAAAGACTGTTTGGCAAGATCGATCAATTGTTAGTAGTTTGGTTTATCAAGGAGAAATGCATTCTTTGTCACGAAATGAAATTCTTGGTATTAATATTGAAAAAGATTCAGAATTTAAACTGCCTGACCTTGTTATTTTGCTAGATGCTCAACCACTTTATTTGCAGGATCGCATGAAAGAAAACGATCGAGAGATGGATAAACTTGATAAAAAACCATTGTGGTTTCATCAACAAATCCGTGATGGCTTTCTTGCATTGGAAAAGGATTTACCCTGTGAGTTTCTTATTTTAGATGCGTTAAAATCTGCTGAAGAGAATCTATCTATTGTATTGGATTTTTTGAAAAAGAATAAAAAGAACTAAGGTTTTCAATCTTAGTTCTTTTTTGTTTATTTAGGTTTTTTATATCCAAGAAAATCTTTGAATCGCTCTTGATTTGCTATTTCTCCTAGATCAAACAATACATCAAATTGTTCGATCTTCGGGAAGCGTTTTTTCAAATCAATAATTGTTTTTTCTTCTTTCGCTAAATCAAAAATTCGTTGATTTGCATCTTCTCCGCCACGTTCTTTGATAGCAGAAATAATTTTGTGGTTTTCTGCAATAACAAGAATTGGTCGAATTGGATACTCGTCTTTGTAAAAAAACTCACCGTCTTTTTCAGAGACATCATCATAGAATCCAGCCTCTGCAACAAAAACAGTAGGAAAGTTCCAATTTTCACTTTTATCTAAGACTTCATCAACAGTAAGTCCATAGTGATTTCCAGCAAAGGTTGTTTTTTCGAATGAATTTTCTGAATTTTCAATTTCTTCACTTTGTTTTTTTGTAACAAAATAATAATCAACTCCATCTTTTTCACCTGGTCTAGGTTGTCGTGTTGTATAAGATACAAGTCGACGTTCTAATGGAAAGATTTTAGAGATTGTAGTTTTACCACTACCAGAAACTCCAGTAATGACTACAATTTTTTGTTTTGGTTTCATGATGAACCTTCTTTCTAACCCATTTGGGTATTTTATTTTTTTAATTATAATAAAAAACCGTAAATGAAAATACGGTTTTTGTTTTACTATTTAGATACCAGCTGTTTTAAATCCAATAATCCAAGCAAAAAATAATCCAATTAGACCTGTAAATAATATCATTAATCCAATATTAATAACAAACTTAGCATAGTTTTTTGTTTGTTTTAGGAACTCTTGTGAATTACCTTGCATTTTTGCCACAGATGCTTTTTTTGCAGCCCAGGTCATTCCAGCCATAGTCATCATAATTCCAATAAAAATTGTGACTCCCGAAATAAATGCAAATAGGGTTTGAGCATTTTGCCAAAATGGTTGATCTTCCCCAAAGTAATGTGTATTAACTTTTGTTTTTGGTTCTGCAAAAACTTCTTGAGCTCCAAAGTATAGAGAAAAGATTGTTGTAATTGCGAATAAATAAAGTTTTGATAATTTATTTTTCAATTTTTAGCCTCTCAATTTTTAAGTTTTGGATTTTGACTCATTAATTTTTCTATTTCAGAAAACTTACTCAAATCAATTTTGTCAGTCTTAGTAATACTTGAACCTATTTCTTCTTGTAGTTTGTCAAAACGAGTCCATAAATCCAATTCATTTGTATCTTTAATTTGTGTATTAGAAACAATCAAATCATTATTTTCATTAAATACACTTCTCAAAAAACTACCATCTTCTAATCTAAAGTAATTGATTTTACTTTTATTTTCTCCCGAAATTGGAAATAGTTTATAAACACTCCCCTCTGGATCAGTATAAGAAAGTGTGGAACCAATAGAGTAAACAGCATATGGTTCAAAATGATTTGAGTTTTTTGTAAATGAGCTAATTAATGTTGATTCATTTTCATAAAAAGAGTTTGATAATGCAGTCATCCTTCCTGAAAGAGTTTCAGTAGTTGTGTAAGCTTCATTCGCTTTTTTATGTTCATAAATCTTTATTCCAGAAAGAACTAATCCAGCAAGTGAAATCATTATTACTGATCCAATTAATAATTTTTTTGTACTCGGCTTCAATTTATTTAACTCAGCTAGATTTTTTGGTTTTTTATTTTCCACGCTTTTTAACCCCCTTAATACGACCACTTTTATTTTTGAGATCTGTTTTTCCAATCTGATAGCGGAATTCTTGTCTTGAGTGATCCCTGCTTGTTATTTGATAAACCTCTCCATTTATTCCTAATGTAAATAAGTTTTGGAATAATTCATCTTTGGGGCTCATTTTGTTTAAATCAATAACAAAGATATTAGGTTGCCCAAGAATCTTTTTTCCTAACAAAGATAAGTCCTCAAACAAGTTATCAATGTTTTTGGTGGCTATGATTAACCTGATACCTCGACCATAAGCTTCTTTAAAGAGTGTTGAGTTGCGACTAAAGTTTTCTATTCTATGTAATACAGAAAGTTCTTCGTCCAGATAAAAGTCTAGGAAGTATTCTTGTAGAGTTCCAGAAAACTTTATAACTTGACCATCATTATCCAATTTTCTTATAAAATAATTGTAAAAATCTCCAGCTAAAACTTTATTTAGTTGGTGCCCATAAGATAAAGTCCAACCAGACTCTTCTAAAATTCTTAAAGTATTATTCTCATCACTGTTTTTGTTTAAGATTCGTGGAATTAGACTTTCAAAGATATAGGAAAGTAACTCCTCTTTTGGTTTTACAACTATATCGAGACCGTCTGTAACTTCATCCAAAAAAGCTTCTACAATTGTTTGTTTTACAAGTTGAACACGTTTTTTCTTCTTGTTTTTAGATACAATATTATCAACATCAAACAAAACAATAATTTTTCGTGATTTATTTCTAAATTCTTCTGAATGAACAAAAGCCCTATAATGTTGCCATTTTTCAATTAATTGAGCTCTACTTTCTGTAGCCATATCAACTTCTATAAAAAGATCATGATCTAGAATAGAAATCATTCCGTCTGGTCTTATTCCAGAATATCCTGATAAAAACTTTTCATCATAATATCGCCATGGCAAACCAATCTTTCTTGCAAGTTCTCCAAACTCTAACATAATCTGATTAAGATGAACTTGGTGATTAATTAGTCGAGGATTAAGATTAAGGTCTGCTGCAGTATAGTATCCTCTTTTAACCTGCTTATTGTCATCTAAAACTTCTTTTGGTAAATCTCTTGCGTATCTAACTATATCGATACCTTTATTGGTTATTTGAAAAGCTTCTTTCCCGGGATTATAAGTTGAAAGTGTAACTAATCCATTTTCTGTAAGCCTTTTCTTTATAACTGTTCTTTTTCTTTTATCTGAAGCTGTTTCGCTATCAACTTTATAAACATAAGAAAAAATCTGTTCAATATCCATAGCTCGATAAAGGTAGAGATGAGATAGGGCTAGAAGATCTTCATCTTTTAGTGTTTTTTCTAATAGAGTTAATAATGACTTTTTCATTCGCCCCTCCTTTTTATTCTTTCTTTAGCTATTGTAGTTCAATTTATCTTTTACTCTAAAATAGAAAAGAAGAATTAAAAGGAGGTCAAAATTCTTGTTAGATAAATTAAAAAATCAGTTATGGTCAATTGCAAGTATTTTGTCAGCATTTGTTTTTTGGTTGGTTTATACTTTTAAAACAATTCAATATAAGCATTTGTCTAATAATTTAATTGATACTTCAAACTTTAAAGTTATTCCAATTTGGATTGTTTTCGTTATTGCTAGTTATGTTCTATATCGCATAGCAAAAAAAGATGAAAATGGTTTACTTAAGAAAATAAATTATTGGTTTAATCCATACTTTTATTTGTTGGCTGTTTTTTATTTAATAGGTAATCCGTTCCCAGCAATTTTGGGGTTTGGAGCCATTGCATCTATCATTGCTGTTTTTGTTAAAGTAGGATTAGTTTTGCGAATGCAAAAAACTCCTTACGATAATTACATGAATAAGGATCAGAAAAAAGAAGAAGAAATTGCTCAATTAGAAGTTAATCCTGGTGATTTTGTAATTGGTGAGATTTATAAAAGAAATCTAGATGAAAGTGGTGAAACTCCACCAGATGAAGACGATTACATTCCTGCAAATAAAACTGCCGTGGTGCCATTACGAGACCGGTTTGTTCACTTCTTAGCTTTAGGGGTTACTGGTTCAGGTAAAACAAGTCAGTCTTTGCTACCAATGTTTAATCGTGATTTTACGAGTGACAATTTTAGATTTGCCAATATCGATGTTGTTCAGATGGGTCAAATTGTTTTGGAGCCTAAAGGAGACTTTGCTAAAGCAACTTGGGCTATGGGTAAAATAAAGGAAGCTGAAAAGAAAAACAACTATATTGCTTTCTTATTAGATGTAGATGAGAAAATAAAGAGAAAAATAAATGAACTGGCAGAGCAACGAACTGATTATTTGAATAAGATTAGTGGTCGTTCATTAACAAAAGATGAAGCTAAAGAATTAAAAGAAATTGAAAAGCTTCTTTCTAATAAATCTGCTCTCTCAAAACTGACTACGAATGAAGAAATTGAAAAACGTTCTAAAAGAAGAGATTTGATTCTTGCCAGAGATGGCTCTCCTTTAACAATTAGTGAGGAGAATCACAGAATTTTAGTTGATAATTCAATTCGTAATTTGTTAATGATTAGAAAAGAATTACCAAATTATTTACAATTGAATTATGATTGGTTAGACGAATTAACTCCGTTTGCATTATTTAGATTTTCATCACTATTGACTGATATGATTGCGAATCCATCTGATATAAGAGTTTCGTGGAATTTATTTGTAAATCAAGATCCACAACAAAAACGTGATTTAGTTATGTTATTTGACCCAAGTGCACGTAAGAGTTTGTGTTTCAATCCTTTATTTGGTCCAGAAGAGACTGCGGTTGCAACAATCAAAGAAACGCTTATTTCATTTATGGGCGATTCTAGTAGTTACTTTAAAAACTCTGCTGAAACCTTACTTCAAAATGCAGTTAAAGTTGTAAAACGTGTTTTTGGAGATGATGCAACATTAATGCATCTAAACGATGTATTAACAAACAATAATGGACGTGGGGATGAGATTTTAAGACAATTGGGAATGGTTTCTACAACTTCTCAAAAAGCTACAGAGAATAAGGATATTCATGGATGGTTCCAAACAGATTACTATGCGGGACTAAAAGGTCTTAAAGGTGGTGGTAAATCATGGGAGCATACAAGTGGTATTCGTTCTATCCTAGCCAATTTGCTAGATTCAAAACGTGTTAGGAGTGTATTGTGTCCCCCTCCTGGAGTTGGTACAGATTTGAACTTTGATGAAATACTTCGAACAGGAGACAAAGTATCTATTTCTACAAGTACCGGTCTATCAGATAAAATTGGTGGAATGTTGGGATCTTTCTTGATGCTCCAACTGCAGGCTGCAATTTTTAGACGTCCAGGGGATGAGAATACTAGAACACCAGTTATTCTTTATATTGATGAGTTTCAAGATTACGCTAATTCTGAATTTGAAGCAGTTTTGACCAAGGGTCGTTCTTATGTGGTTTCAGCCACAATGGCGACACAAACTTTGGGGATTGTTGCTGATAAAGCTGGAGAAGGGTTGGTTCAGAACTTAAGATCTAATGCTCGTAACGTAATTGTTTATCCTGGAGCTTCTGAAACAGATGCAGATTACTTCATGAAACGATTCGGTACTGTTGAGTCTTTGAAAGTCAAAACCACAATTTCAAAAGAAGTTGATCGATATAAAATTGATGAAATAAAAACTCAATTAGGGCTAAATGATGCTCCGAGAGAAAGTATTGTTGAAGATAGTAAGGAAATAGACCGGTTTACAAAAGGTCAAATCATGTTTGGTCCAAACTACAGAAGACGTGGAATCGGGAATAATGATGCTTTTGGTTACATCTACTACATGGTTATTATCAAAAACAGTCCTCAGCCACCATCTGTTGCGAAAATCAATTATATTCCTAGAGATTTAAAAGAATTAAGTGATAAGCTTGTTGCAGCTTATGATCAAACTAATCGTTTGAAAGATTCAGAAGAAGATGCAATTTTGGATAATGAAAGTCAAGTGGATCCATTTAATAAAGAAAAACAATTTAAAGAAGAAAGTTTGACTACACTTTCAACTTCTGGTTTTAATAATTCTTTTGAAAGTGATCCAATGTCATTAACTAGGAACTTAAATGGTTCTACAAATGATTTTGAATCAACTCAAACAGTTACAGAATTGCCAAAATTGGATAAAGTTGATTTATCAAATTCATTTTCTCAAGAAGTTCCAGATTTCTCTAGCATCGAATCTGATTTTAAAAAGATTCCAGAAATCGAAACTCCTTCTTTTGATAATATTAACCTAAATCTTGATCCTCCAAGTTTTGATTCCTTTGATATAAAAATCTAAAAAGAAGACTTTATTGGTCTTCTTTTTTGATAATATTAGTAATGTATAAAAAATAATGGTTTTTCTAAAATCTGGAAAAATAAAGAACTTTAAAAAAAGAATAAAAAAGCTTGACATCAAATAAAAAAAACATTATAATAGTTTTAGCATGTTGGATCAAAACTTGATCTAAACAGAAAGAGAGGAAAAAAACTTGAAAGAAAAATTATTAACAGAAAATGACACACAGACAGAAATCTCTACAAATGAAGTAGAAGCTCCTCAATATCATAATCCAAAAGATCTTGAACTTATTAAAGGTCAACTTCATGCTATTGATGAAGCTAAAGAGGCTATGCAAAAACTCAATGAACAACTTCGTGAAAAAGAACAAGAGATTGGAGAAAAAGATGAGCTTATTTCAAAAGCCAATAAGTTAATTTCTAATCTAGAAGATGAAATTAAACAAAAAAATCAGGATAAAGATGAGATTATAAAAGAAGTTGAATCTAGTCAATCTTCTGCTATTATTGCTAGAGCAATTGAATTTGCTGAATCAGAAAAAGAACGAGCACTTAAAGAATCTCAACTTGAAGTTGAGAAAATTATTCAAAATGCTAAAAATGATGCAGAAGCAATTTTGAAAAAAGCTAATGAAGATGCAGAAGAAGCAGAGCAACGAAAAAAATCTGCAAATGAACTTTATTTGGATATTGTTGAAAAATTGAAAGGATATGGAATTCAAATTAATGAAATCCTATCTGAATCAAAAACAGTAAAAAAACCAATTACTTTTACTAAAAAAGAAAAACAAGCTCCTGTAAAAGCTAAAGAAGTTCAAAAACAGCCTGAAGCAAAAAAAGAAAATACAGGCAAATCTGAACCTCCTAAAGTAGAAGTTGCTGATTCCAATGGTATGAACAACTGGGATCAGTTTGAGGTAAGTTCTCAACCAGAACCTATTGAAAAAAAACGCAAACAAACTGATGATGAAATTGCTCTAGCTAAAAAGCTAAAAATGAAATAGAAAGGAAGGATGGTACCGAATTAATGAGTATTGTATTGCAACGAGTTATTAAGACTCCAAAAATTGAAGTAAATGAACAAAATGCCGGCTATCTTATGAAGCTTGATGAATTGATCAAGCTTGCTGGAGTTTCGGTATTCCAAGCTAACCCTGATGGTAGTATGGCTGTGGATTATACTCCTCACTTGTGCATTATCAATGATGGTCGCAGATCGGATGAAATTGGGTTGGTTGTTGGTGAAACAGTTGTAAAACTTGGTATTAAGTATGGAAATGCAAATCAATACCAAGATTTGCAGATGGGAGTGACTGTAGTTGTTAAAGAAGCTCCTAAAGTGGAAACACCTCCTTTTACATTAGAAGAAGAGTTTAGTTTGCCGGTAATTCAAGATCAAAAAACTATTGAATTTAAAAAAATTGTTGACGAAGATGGTCATTATGTTTTTGTAGGGCAAACATTGTATGGAGAAACTGGACAAGCTCTTGTTGATCATTTTGTTTTGCGACAAAATCTTATTGATCTAATTCCAGAAGATCTATGGGATTCATTGGATGGTATTGAAAAAGCGAATCTTAAAGTTAATGCTGTCGATGTGAATGGTGTAGTAATGGAACAATTCCAACTTATCAGAAGTCAAGATGATTTTACTATTGATAATGAAGGATTTATGACATGGGAACTTCGTACACCTAAACCATTACCATTCACAAACAAAGGATTTTCTCAACAAGGAGTTCTAGGACTTAATTACGAAATCTCTTTTGTTGCTAAGTTTAAGAAGAAAGAAGTTCCTCAAGAATTGGATTATTGGAATTCTCTTATGTCAAATTCTCCTGTATCAGCAACAGAAGCTAATACTGAATCTGTTCAAGAAAAACAAGTAAACCCATATGAGGGGTTTGAGGGGTTTGCTCAAAACTTTGAAGCTAACAATGTTAAATCTAATGAGCAAGATATGAATCATCCTCAAATTCCACAGATTGAAGAGAAAAAGACTATTGAAACACCCATTGCAGAAGGATGGCAAGTGACAGGATTTGGTCCTCAACCGAAACAAGAACCTCAATATACAGTTGATTTTTCTGATGCAGTTTCAGGATTGAGTGAAATTGCTCCACCAATTTCAGAATTTGATCAGTCACCATATGGTGGTGGAATTCCTCCAATGGTAAACCAACAACCATTAAATCCAACACCTAATAATTTTGATGGTTTTGAACGTATTAGTGGTGCAACTATGACCTATCCAGATAAACTTTTGGATACACAAGGACACCCTAATCCACTATATGATAATCCAACACCAATGACAACTTCAGGATCTGTAATGATGACTGGAGGAAATAGTTTTGGTGGTGCTCCCGTGGGTTTTCAACAGCCCCAAGGTCAGGGGCAAAAAAACGACCTAACTTACAATTTAGGAAATGATACTGATATTGATCAAGGTTTAGAAAATCTTAATTCAGAATCAAATTCTAAAAAGTCCAAGAAAAAGGGCGTAATGGGTAAGGTCAAGAAAAGCTTCGAAAAGCGTTCTAAGTCTAAAAAAGGTTTGATTATTGGAGGAATTGCATCTGCATTTCTTGTGATTGGACTTGGATTTGCTGGTGTTATGTATCGTAATGCTGGTATTGCTGAAATGAAGGATACCAAATCTCAAGTGGAAGCGAATTTGTCTACAGTTGATTCTATTTTGAGTGATAATGAAGTTTCTTCAAGTGAAAGTGTTGAACTTCAACGATTGCTTAATAACAACTTAGAGCTTTTAGAAAATGCTAAAACATCAAACTACTTTGCTAATTTGGAACGTCGTGAATTAGTTGAGCGTTCAAATAAAGCAACAGATAAAGCTAAGGAGTTGATTCAAAAACAAACAGGAGTGAGCACACAAAGCTCTCCTGCTGGAACTGCTACAGATGGGAGTCAGGTAAGAGAACCTAACCAATCTTCAACTAATTCAAGTTCAACTGACACAACAACTCAACAAGGTAGAACTACACCTTAATAATTAGTCTTTCAAGTAATGAAGTTGGATAATTATCCAACTTCATTTTAATTTTCAAAAAGCTTTAAAATAGAGAAGAGATAACTACTAAAAGTCAGGAGGAAAACAATTGAAACGTGTTTTAAAAGGAGTTTTAATTTGTGGTGCTGTTATTAGTTTTTCAGCTAGTGCATGGTCAGCTTACTGGCTTTATCAAAATAATAACTATCAATTATCAAGAATTGCTCAACCATTAAAAGATGCAAAAATAGTAAAACCGGGTAATGGAGAACAGTTTGCGGGAGCAGAATATAGTCCATCAGTTGAGGTTACAAGTGCAGAGCAATTAGAAAAAGCTAGAAAAGATACTAGTAAACCATTGTACTTGAGAAACTTGCTTTCGGTTCCAAATCTAGGAATTAACCTTCAAGTTTTTGAAGGAACAAGTGAGCGTTCATTAACTTATGGTGCTGGGACAGTTAAAGCAGATCAAGACCCGGATAAAATTGGTAATTATGCTTTGGCAGCTCATAACTTTTATGATAGTTCTTATGGTTCTGGATTCTCTATCTTGCAGGATGCATCACCTTCAACAATTAAAGGAAGTTATGCTTACCTAAGTGATGGAGATTATGTTTATACTTATAAACTTGTAGAAGTTACAGAAGTGTACAAAGATGATTCTATGGTTTATACAGAAGATGATTTTTCTGAGCAAGTTTTTCAAGATTATTTAAAAGAATCTCCAAGTGGACTAAAAGAAATTGTTAAAAGTAACAAAGTTTGGAATAGTGATGGGACTTATTTAGAAGATCCAGATGGGAAACAATTTACTTATGGAAAATTATTAACTCTATATACTTGTAAATTAGAACCATATAATAGAACACTTTCATATAATAGAATTCTTGTGACCGGTGTTCAGTTAAAGAAAGAGCGACTAGATCAAGCTCCAAAAGATGTACAAAAATTATTCCTTGATGAAAGTGGTAACTTGAATGTTACAGGAAATTCAGAAGTTCCTAAATCAGAAAGTGAAGCTTCTAAAACAGTTAAAGATAATGAATCTTCTTCTAAGCAAGAAGATCAAAATAAACCTTTAGAGTTTAAAAAGATTGATTCTGATGAAATTAATTGGTCTGATCCATTATCTTTCTTTGCTAATAAACAAATTAAAAAAGATCCTGATTTTATGATGAAGTTTTTCTGGGGTTCGTTTATATTAGCTGGAATAACAAGTTTGTTGTCTATTTATCTTCCTGGCAAAAAGGGTAATAAGATAGATAAGAAGAAACAAATTGAAGATGGTTCAGAAGTTCAGAAGATTTTAAGAAGAAGAGGTAAATAAAGTTGGGATATAGAAAATTAAAAAGAATAATAGCTATTAGTTTTATTTTTGGTTTAATATTAATGACTTTATTCCTCGCTGCATTAATCCAACCTAATGTAAACAATTATGAAACAATTTTTTATCAAGCTATTGGCGCTTTGGGTATTGGATTAATAGCTCTAATCTTTTATTTTTTGAAAACATTGTTCAAAAAAAGTTTTATGTCTGAAAATAAAAAATTGAAGGCTAAGAATGATAGATTAGGGATAGAAAAAAATTCTTTAAAAGTCAAAGATAAAATTAAATCTTCTGAAATACAAACAGCAGAAACAAATCATTCTGAAATTGAAAAAGAAGAAGTAAAACCTGAAATAGTTAAAGAGGAGGAGATTAAGTATGGTTATGCAAGCGAATACGACTATTAAGAATAATGATGACAGAAATACGGTTATTTTTATTACAAGTCAAGGTCAAGTTGCAACCTATTTAACAGACTTATTTACTAACCCGAATTTGCCATTACATAAAGATTATTATGTATTAGGAACATCTCCTAATAGAGAATCTGGGATAGCATTTTGTGAAAAAGAGAGACCAAAATTAGTTGTATTTTTTGAGACAACTGCTGGTACTACTAGTATTAGTGAAACGGTTTATCGTATTAGATTAACTGGAGCTAGAGTGTTGTTTGTGAGTTCTGCTAGAATGATTGGAGATTTAGTTTTAGAGAGTTTGGTTTATTATGGTGTTTACGATCTTATTTTGGATGAAGTGATAGATCCAGAAAAATTCTTAAATTATGTCTATCATCCTAGAACATTCCCAGATGTTTCAATTTTTGTTAGAATGTTAAAGGTCCCTGATTCTGGAGCTGGAGGAAAAGCATTTGAACTCCCTGATTTAGAAAGGATTAGACAATTTTCAATGCGTTTAGAGGATGATTATTTAACTGATTCTGTTGGACGAGCGGTTCAAGGAATGAGTAATAGAGTAGATCAAACAGAAGAAAATCGTAGCATAACAAGTAGATTGTTTTCTTCACAGCCAAATAACTCCCCTCAACAAAAAAGAGTGCAACAAGCACCACAACAAAGACCAATTCAACAACAATCTAATTTTGGTGTTGGTGATATAGATATTAATTTTTAGGAGGCAAAAATGAGTAAAATAATTATTGGTTCATTGTGTACAGTTGTAGCTTTAGGATCATTTGGATTGTTAATTTTCGTCATCAAATCACTTAGAGCTGTTGATGGAGGTTTTGGAAATCTTAATTTGGCGTCTAAGCTATTAGCTATTGTTTTGACAATTGTTAGTTTGATTGGTATTGCAACCGGGGGTTGGTTTGCTTTTACTAATTTCACTTACAAACCTGCAGAAAAAACAGAAGCTACAGAACAACTTCAAGCACAAATTGATAAAAGTAAGGATGGAGATAAAAAGTATGTTCAGTTGATTGAAACTAGTGATTATCATACTGCTGGACTCGGAGATCTCTTTAACTCTTACAGTAAACTCGGGCAAACAACAATTGAAAGTTTGTCTGGAGGATCTGAAAAAACAAAAGCTTTCATTCTTAGAACTGTTGGTAGAAATCTTAAGAGTCAAGAGGGGTTGTTTACAACTCAACTCAAAACTTTATCTGGTGAGGTTCTAAAACTTGACGATGGAAAGGATCATTTGTTATTCTTTGCAGATGATTCTGAGTACAGTGCAACAGTTTTGGGTCTATTACATGATAGAGCTAAATCTAGTGATGGGGAAAAGAAATTAAATTATACGATTATATTCCCGACATTAGATGGAACAAAAATTGATCAATTTTTCAAAGCAAATAGTTCTAAAATCGGAACTATAGAAGAAAATTCTGTTGTATCTATTGATTCTCAACCTAACCAAGCAAATCTTTCAATTTATTCAATTGCAACTCAAGAATATCATGTTACTGATTTACCAAGTTATGTTGCTATTGATAAAACAGGTGTTGTAAGTTTAGCTGGTGTAGGTACTATTATTGATAGTGATCAAAAGCTAACAGATTGGTTGAATAGTGCATTCTATACTAAAAATAAACTTTACAACGAAATTGAACGTGGAGTTGATAAAGATAAGAAGGGTGCTGCATCTGATTCAGCAAATACATCTTCTACTGAAACAAAATCAGAGAATAAAGAAACAACTCCAACAACTTCAGGAACAGGAGGTCAATAATGGGCGTTATTATTGCAGTTTTTATTTTGCTAGTTTCCTTGATTGGCTCTATTCTAGTTTTGATTTATTGGCGCAAAAAAGTCTCAAAGTACACTTATACAAAGCATGATAGAAGTGAAGAGGTTGGAATAGATAACACTCAAGCTTTACTACCATTTGACAAAATTGCATATAACCGGGTAGACTTAGGTAAGCAAAGATACGTTGCTTACCTAAAAGTTGAACCATTCAATTATCTGATTCGTTCAGAAGAAGGTAAAGATGCTTTTGCAATCAATTTGCGTAACGCTTTCAATGCTTATGATTTTCGCTTATCCATTTTTACACATACTAGAAAAATGGTTAATGAAAAGATGTTAAATAGACTTTCTCAAACAATTGAAGAAACGATTGCAGCTCACCCGGATAATAGAGATTATGCAGAAGAATACTTTTCTCACTTATCTGTTATTAATGTACGAGATCCATCTACAGGAGATTTGAGACGGGTTAAGGATTACTATGTATTAATTCCATGGGAGCCAACAGTAGATGAAGCCGGAATGAGTGAAATGGAATTAGAATATCGTGCTAAAGAAGAACTTTATAGAAGAGTTACACTTGTTAGTGAAAGTTTTAAAGGTGCTGGTATTTCAACTAAGTTTTTGAATACAATTGAAATAATAAACTTACTTTCTTCATTTTATCGTAGAGAAGAAAGTAGTCGTGGAGACTTGATTTTTGAAGAGGAATATACCGGAGTTCTTGTTTCTGGAGATGAAGAGTCTCATCATGTTTCAGATGTTGTTCGTTTTTCTGCAATTATTGAAGCAGCAAGGAATCGATTAACAGAAGAGATCATTAACAATCCTGCAATTAATGAAGCAAGCAGAGCAAATGCTGTTAAAGTTTCAGAAGTTCTTTATGAAATTGAACGAAAAATTACAGGTTAAAAAAGATTAATTGATAGAATCTTTTATACTATAATAGTTGTAAGGGGTTCTGTCCCTAGTTATAATCTTACTCATGGGAGAATAAAATAGTGAACAAATTAACAAAAAAAATAAGTGGATTTGAGGACTCAATGGAATCAAAAGCCCAGTTTTTTGTGGCTACAACAGCAGTTGCGATTTCATCAAACCCTGTATTGAATAGTGTTAGAGGTTTTGCTGCTGGTAATTCTAAGATCAGCCCTAAAGCTCCAAAAATTGATAAAAGTGGTAATGTAACTTTTGATGGACCAAGTAGTACAGATCCTCAACAAGGTGTTGCCAAATTACTAGAAAATGGACAATTTTGGGTTGGGGTACTAGCAGGCGTTGCTGCTTTAATTCTTGTAGGTACTGGTATATGGCAATCAATGAAGGCTTCTAAACTTAAAATGGAAGGAAACCAAGAGGCATACAAAATGGCTAGTAATGTTATGATTGGTGCTTTTATTGGTGGAGCATTGATGGCTGCAGTTGCTGCATTCTTAGCAATTGGTGTAGTTCAAGGGAACAACTTCTTCGGAGGTGGCGGAAATCCTTAATCCGTAAAACTGTTTCTAAAAGAAAAGTGAGTATTCACTTTTCTTTTTTTGTTAACAGCTTTTATATAATTTAGAAAATAATAAAAAAGAAAGAAGGTGAATTATCGGTGTGATGGGGACCTCCTTCCTATCATTGCAAAAGCAAGTCAAGAACAATGACTACCAAAATTGTGGCTAGGAACCACACATCCGTAATAGACAACATTGAGAAAACAAATCGCTTTGAGAGGTTGAGCTTCGCTCCCCGGAGTAGTTAAAATTATAAATTAAAAATCATTTAATTTGTTTCCTACTTTATGGATTTAAGCTAAAGATTATTTAATTTATTTGCTGTTTTACAGAACTTAAAAGATTTGTTTTTGTGGTGTGACGCAGGAAGAACGTAATTTCTTTCTAAAGTTTTGGGAATGTCATTAACCCCAAAATGTGAGCAGTAGAGCGTAGGCTGTTTAGAGGTTCTTAAACCTCTTTTTTTGTTATATCAAAATGGTTAATATAACTAAAACAGTAAAGAGCCAAAACCAAAGAAGGTAAAAAATAACCATGAAAATACGTTATTCAACCCTATTAGGGATTGACTTTACGAATTTTTCGTGGTATCATAGTAACCACGAAGAATCAAAAAAAATAACAAAAAAAATAATTAAGAAAGTAGGTTTTACTATGATTGAAAAACAAAACACAAATGAAAAAAAGACTCTGAAAAAGGGTCGCAAGGGCTGGGTTATCTCAGCTGCTATTGTCGCACTTTTAGGAATTTCAGCAGGAACTGTTGTTTTACAAAATCAACAAACTCCTGACCAAATTCTTACAAAGACTGGTAAAGTTGCTAAATCATCTTCAACAGAAAAAGATGATAAATCTTCTGAATTATCAAAAGCATCAGAGAAAGCTGCTGAATCAATCAAAGAAGTTCTTAACAATTCTTCAACAGATACAGCATTTGATACTACTGGTGTAGTCACAGGTACGGCACTACAAGATGCCTTTAAAAAACAAGAAGTTGAACAAACAGAAGAAAGCAAACAAGATTCAAAATCTGATAATACTAAAACTAATAAAGTAGAATCAGAAAAAACAACATCTGAAACTAAGAAGAATGAAGTTAAACCAGAACTTCCATCATTTACAGTTACAGATGAAAAAGGAACTCCTGAAGTTCAACCTGAACTACCTGAATTGGTAGTTACTGATAAGGGAACTCCCGAAGTCCAATCTGAATTGCCTGAAGCTAAACCTGAAAAAGATAAGGTCTTAGATAAAAAGGAAGATAAAAAAGAAGTTGAGGTAAAACCTACAACTCCAACTGTTCCTGAAAATAAAGACCAAAAAACTGGCACTCCAACTAAAGAAGAAAAAACTTTAGAAGAAACAAAGGATAAAGTTGAGGGAAATCAAACAAATCTTCCAGGGAACAAAGGACAAGTTGAATCTGGTAAAACTAACACTGTAGTTGGTGAAGAAACAACTGAAGAAGTAGTAAAACCAGCAGTTCCAGCTCAACCAGAAGTTAAAAAAGTTGTAACCACTCGAACTGAAGTAGAAACTTCTGTAATCGAGCCTGGAGTTCAACATGTTCCTGACGAAAATCTTACTGTTGGGGAAACCAAAGTTGTTCAAGAAGGTGTTTCAGGTAAAAAAGAAACCACTTACACTATCACACTTGAAAATGGTGTAGAAGTTAGTCGAGTTGCAACAGGGACACAAACCACTCCTGCAGTTGATAAAGTAATTCATGTTGGGACTAAAACTACTAAAGAAGTTGTTCGTACTACAAAAGAAGAGGTTGTTCGTACTCCTATTCTTCCTGGTACAGAATACGTTCCAGATGAAAACTTGGATGCTGGTGTAGAAAAAGAAGTTGAAGCTGGTCAAAGCGGTGAAAAACTTGAAGTCTACACTGTAACACTTGAAGATGGTGTAGAAACTGGTCGTACTCTTGTTTCATCTACAAAAAAAGAAGCGAAAAATCGAGTTGTTCATGTTGGAACAAAAATTGCTAAAAACATTAAAACTGTAACTCGTGAAAACCACAAGATTGAACATAAAGTTACTAGCAAAACAAATCCAGACCTTCCTAAAGGTGAGAAAAAAGTAATTCAAGCTGGGAAGGATGGTTCTTATGAACTTATTACTACAGTTGTAACCACTCCAGATGGGACAGAAGTATCTCGTGATGAGAAACGAGAAAATGAAGTTCCTGCAGTTGAAGAAATCATTGAAATTGGAACTGGTGAAAACGTAGAAACAAGTCGCACTTCTCGAACAGTTGAAGTAAATTACGAAACTGAAGAAGTTAAAGACGAAACACTAAACGAAGGTAAACGTGTAGTTAAAACTATGGGTCAAAAAGGTTCTTATACAGAAACTACAATTGTTTATGGAAATGGTCGATCATCAGTCGTTAAAAGTGATGAAGTAAAACCGGTTAACGAAGTTGTTCATATTGGAACTCATAAAGTAGTTACTGGAACTAAAACTCGAGTTGAGCGAAAAGAAGGCGCAAACTTCAATATCGTTGAAAAAACAAATAATAAACTTTTCAATGATCAACGAGTTGTAAAAACTCCAGGTCAAAAAGGTAAAATCATTGAAAACTACAAAGACTACTACGAAGACGGTAAACTTGTTAAGAGTGAGCTAATCAATACTGAAACTGTTCCAGCAGTGGATGAAGTAGTCGAAGTTGGAACTAAAGAGCGTTACACTTATGTGAATGAAGATAAGGTTATCACCGCAAAAGGCGAAAAACGTGTTGCTGACTCAAATCTTTTTGAGGGTGATGAACGGGTTGAAGATGCTGTAAATGGTAAAGAAACTTACAAAGTTAAGTATCGTAATGATGAGTTCCAAAACCGTACAGAAATCAGCCGTGAACTTATCAACATTGTTTCAGCAAAACAAAAAGTTGTTCATTATGGAACTAAGAAATTGATGTCCGAAGTTATTGAAGAAGAAACTGAAACAATTTCTCATGGTTCTCGAACTGAAAATGATTCTAACCTTTTCGAAGGTGAAAGTCGTACTGAAAATGGTCGTGACGGATTCAAACGTTACCGCAAGGTTATTTCAGTAAACAATAAAACTGGGAAACGAACTGTTAAAAGTCGTGAACTAGTAGAAACAAAAGATGCAGTAGATACTGTAACTTACAATGGCACAAAGAAAAAACATGTTGCTGATCCTACAGATGTAGTTGTTCCAAAAAATGATGACAATTATGACATCGATGGAACATGGAAAGACATTAAGAGTCTTGGTGATAAAGGGTTGGATCCAAACAATGAAGATCACCGTAGCGCTAAGTATCTACATGATAATCTTTCTCAAGCTGATAAAGATCGTGTTGCTGTGGATATGACAGATGATGAAACTGAAACTCCTCGAGACAGTGGTTTGATCTCTGTTTGGAAAGCTTCTCGTCTTTCTCAAGCTGAACTAGATAAACTTGAAAAAGTAGTTGATAATCAAAAACTAAACCAATACTTTATGGAACTTCTTAATGAAGAACGTACTCGTAAAGGTTTGACTCCTGCTACTATTGCACCAGATGATAGCGAACTTACTCGTGTCGCAACTCTTCGTGCAAATGAAATGGCAGACCATGGTTCATTGCGTTATCAAGGTAAGAAGGAAGGCAAGCACAAACGTCCCGATGGTTCACGTTGGTCAACTGCTTATGATTCCGACTTTTATAAGAAAACTAATGCTATGACTGAAAATGCAGCAGAAACAACAACTGTCTGGGATATTGTAAGTCTTACAAATGAAAAAGCATTGGCTCACTACTTCTATACAGTTTGGAAAAACTCTCCAGGTCACTATGCTGCAATGATGATGGGTGATGGATATAGTCCTGCTAACCGAAACGTACAATTCCGTGTTGCTCTTGGATTTGCTAATCATTCACTAACATCTAACAACCCAACAAACGTGGTTGCTATGATGGAAATTGCATCTATGATTGACTAAAATAAAAACAAAGAGATTTGACATCTCTTTGTTTTTTTGATAGAATAAGTTTATAAATAAGATGTTTTTAGGAGGAACTATTTGAAAGTAAATGATTTGATTGATAATACTGATAATATTAAAGGATACACTAACCTACTTTTGTTGGAAAAGGATGGTGTTCGAAAGGCTTTATTAGTTCAAGCAAGTGATAAAACTTCATCAATTTCAGAAGATGCCAAAAAGTTATCAGATAGAGGGTTTGGTAATTTAGAAGTTGTTGAATCTATTTAAGAAAGAAAGGTTTACCTTTCTTTTTTCTTTTATTTTTTTTACGGAAATAGCCTTACAATAAGAAAAGAAAAGCTTTAATAGGAGGGATAGAATGGCAAAAGTTTTTAATACCCCAGAAGATTTAGATGTCCATTTTAAGTTTTTTGGTGGTAAGTTTAGTATTAAAGATTTAGCTTATAGAATGATTGGATTGCCACCAGCTATTATTTTTGGTGCAGTCATGAATGTTCTTACTGGTAGCCCAGTATGGACAGGAATCGTGTCTGTTCCTTGGTTTGTTTTAGGATTTTTGATTGGAGGATCTAAAGTTTTTGATGGTAGCGTATTGCTTTTAAATGCAATTTTTTGGGATAGTAAATTAAAGACCAAAACTAAACCACTAATAAACAAAAGATCATCATCCTCAGTAAAAATTGATTTTGAGGATCCAGCTAAAAGCAATGAGAAAAAGAAAAAGAAGAAAAAATAAGGAGAAATAATGGGACTTTTTAAAACAAAGGATAGCACTCCTAAAAAAGCAAAACAAAAAAATAATAAAAAACAAAATAATAATTTTCAAAATCTAGAAAATGAGCTGGGAATTGGTTACCCGTCAGAAAATCAAGGATATAATCAATCTGGTTTTACAAGCAATATTCCAAATCAAAATTCGTATCAACAAAATCCATCAGTCATTGGAAATCAATATGGATCAATGCCACAACATCAACAAAATTATCAAATTAACCCTAATTTTGGAAATCAAAAACAAAATTATGATAATTTTCAAGGAAGCCAAGATACTGGATTTTATAACCAACCGATTGAACAATCACCTATTACTGACCACAATCAATCAAGTAAATCAAGTTATGATAGTTACGGATCTCATAATTATCAAAATCAAGTAAATTACAACCAACAACCTTTTCCGAAAGCGGATGTTAATGTTGATTTAGGTGGGGAATTTGATGATTTTCCAACAGTTGAAAACAATCAACAATTTCACTCAAATAACCAACAACCATCTTTTGAACAATTTCAAGAAAGTTACAATCAGCCAATTGATCCAAGACTTCAAAGTTTTGTTAATAAGGCTGAATCAGTTCCAGTAGAGAATCTAAACTCTTTTACTAATCAAGGTGTTTATAATAAAGAAGATTTACCTACAAGTTTTAGCTTAAAAACAGCTGATTATGAATTTCAAGAAGAATTTAATCCAAGACAGGAAAGCTTTAAAGAGGCAATTGCTCCTTCTGCATTTAAGCGTGGTGAAATTGACCATTTAATTGTAGGAAGTAAGTATGCTCGAGTTTTCTGTATAGAAGGTTTGCCAGATCAAGTTTATATTGGATACTTACGAGTTCTTTATTCATCTGATTATGACGTGGACATCAACCTATCAATTCAACCTCGCCAACAGTCGTCTGCTCGGAAAGAATTGCAAGACAAAGTAACAGTATTAAGAGCTCAATTAGAAGAAGAAATTGAGCGTGGTGGAAACCGAAACCGGGACATCTATACAACTCAAATTGAGAAATTAGAAGCACAAATTAGAGAGTTGAGTTCTAGAGAAGAAAGTGCATTCGAAGCACAATTTTTATTCACTCTTTATGCAGACAGTAGAGAAGAATTAAGCCGTCATACGATTAATATTCTTCAAGAGTTAAAGGAAGAGCGTATTACAGCACAAGTTTTAGCTCTTAGACAAGATGAAGGGTACCGAACTGTTGCTCCGTATGCAATTGATTATCTAAAAGATAAAAAACGAAACTTCAATACTGGTGCCACTATTAGTTCTATTCCTTTTTATGTTCCAGAGTTGTATGATGAATTCGGAGTTTACCTTGGTGTAAACACTTATTCTGGTACTCCTGCATTGATTGACCTTTATGCTGATGGTATTAACAACTCAAACCTTAATGTGTTTGGTGCATCAGGTTCTGGTAAATCTACTTTGGTTAAGATTTTGACAGCTCGTTCTACTCTTCATGGTATTCGAACTGTAATTATTGACCCCGAAGGAGAGTATTCAGCAATGACTCGTCGACTTCATGGTGGAGTTGTAAGACTATCAACAAGCCAAGAAAATTCTATTATGATGAATATCTTTGATATAGAAGAATCTGTAGAAATAAATCCTAAAACCAATGAGCAAGTTAAAACTCTAGAGCTTCGTCCTAAGTATGTTGATATTCTTGGATTTATCAAAGTAATCTATCCTGAAATAGATAAAGGGCAGGAAGCTAACTTACTAGAAGTTATTGAGCGATTATACTTTAACTTTGGGTTTATTGATGGAGATGTAGATAGTTTGTATTATAACGATGATGTTATTGTCGAAAACGGACGATTAGTAAATAATCTTCGAAAAAAACGAATGCCAACTCTAAATGACTTGATCAATTTAACTCATACTATGGTTGAAGACGGTACTTATCCAAACCTTCGAGAGGTATTTGAGGCACTTCAACCATATAGAGCGAGAAAGACTCTGGGAATTTTTGACACACAAACACCTAAAGAGCTTCAAAGAATTGCAGATTTACCTATTATTACGTTTGACATCTCAGGTATTGAATCTTCTGACATTAAAACTTTATCTATGTATGTGCTTTTATCTTGGATTTGGGAAAAATTCGGCAAGAAAAACCCTCACATAAAGAAACGTGTTCTTGTAGATGAAGCTTGGATGATGATGTCTCCTAGTCAACCGGGTTACGAACATACATCTAAATTCTTAGAAACAATGAGTCGTCGTATCCGTAAACGTAATGGTGGTTTATGTGTGGCAAGTCAAAAGATTGATGACTTTAACCAAACAGCCCAAGGAAGAGCAGTTTTGAGTAATGCTCATACAACATTCCTATTAAACCACGAAGAAATTGAATTGCCAGCTTTAAGAAAAGCATTTGATTTGGATGAAGGTATCCTTCAAAACATTATTAATGTTGAGCGTGGTCGTGTTTTAATCAAACAAAGTAATAAACTTTATCTATGTAATACCCAAATCTTTGAAAATGAAAAACGATTTGTATTCACTGGACCTCAAGCTTTAAGAACTTAAGATAAGTTTAAAGTTTTGTTTATAAATAATAAAAAGAAAAGTTAACAGGAGGGGGTCGTGTTTAAAAATAAATTGAAAAAATTGGGTATAGTTGGGGCATTAGCACTAACCTTATTTAACCCATTTCTTGGAGCAAGTACTGTTTTTGCAAAAGACTCTGACCACTCTGGTGCGGCTTATCTTGAAACAGAACTTAGTCCAAGTGAACACAGGATTACAGCCAACGTGAACTATCAACCAACTGGGGATGCCTGGTTTGGTCAAGACACCAAAAAATCTCCTGAATGGATAGCTGAAAAAATCAGTTGGAGTCCAGAATCGTGGAAGTTTACAGAGGCTTTACTTAATGGTGGAGGAGATCCTGCTCAAGGTGTTGCACAAATTCCTTGGCTTGGCAAAGTAAGCTCAGGATCATACTTCTCACCCAAAACCACATCTAAAGAATTTAAAACTTTAACTCAAAAGTATGAGGAATTAGGTGGTGGCTCTAGGAATAACCTTGTTATGACATTCCCAGGTTGGGCTGCTGCTGACCGAGTTTACAATGTTAGCAATGGTGGTAAAGGAATTGACCGAAATGATGATAAAACATCAGATGAGTTTTCCAGAATAGATAGTTCCAACGCAAGTACTGCATCTGGTCAAGTAAATGATGGGCTTGTTTCAGAATTAAACCGAGCTTTAGAAGATAATTATGGATCTCTTATTTCTAATAATAAGAAAAAGAACCCGGCTTTATCAACTGAAGGATTTATGAATCTCCTTTATTTAACAGTTGCAGGTAAGTTTCCTAAAAAAGGTGCTTATTGGACTTATAATGAAGTGGATTATAGCATTAATGCATCTGAACAAGTTGGAAGTAAACCGATACTTATTGACAATCCATGGGGGCGTAAAAGTCCGACAGATAAATTGGTTCAAATCTACCCTAACCGTGAAGGAGCAGTTAAAACTGATGCCTACACTTATGCAGTTCCTAAAGGATACCACGCTGGAGTAGGAGAGAAGGGTAGCGATAAGTATGCAACAGACGTTTATGCTATCACATGGTTTGACGTCGCTACTGCAGCAACTTCAGCAACGGTTCGAGGAGAAAGTAAAGAGAAAAAAGATTCTAATAATACGGTTGTTGGAGAGCAAGTTGATAACTGGTTATACAACGCACTTACTGGACTTCTTTCAGTAATGGGAGTTCGTAATGCTGACGAATTAGTGTTTGGTGAATGGGGAAACCTATTTAAAAACAACACTTATGAAGTATTTTTAGCAGTTCAAGTTCCTTTTATTGTTTTGGGAGGAATGATGTTGCTTCTAGCTGTTTATGATGCAGTAATCAAATCAGCTAAAGAGTACAAAACTGTTGGAGAAGTTCGAACAATTGAAAGTGTTCTTGGACGATGTGTGAATGCAATTTTAATGATTGCAATTTTAGATGTTATTGTTATGACAGCTATTTTTGCAAATAGAGTTTTAGTTGATTTTTCTGCACAGATTTCTCATTATATGAAAAACTTAAGTGCTGCACCAAAAGGTGGTGGTAGTTGGGGTCAATCATTCTTTGAAAACGTATTTGGTTTTGCCAATATTACTTCTATTTTTGTAATTATCGCAGTAACTATTCTTAATATCAAGTTCACATGGCGCTATATTGCTCGTGCAGTTTCTTTTGGTATTTACTTTGTAACAGCTCCACTTATTTTCTGTTTGGATGCATTAAAAGGTGGTGGTAAATTGTTTGAGTTTGGACCAATGACTGCAGATGTGATGAAAAACATTATCGGACTCATTTTCCAACAAGGTATGGATGCTTTGGGTATAGCATTTGCCCTTAATATTGGACGAATGATTTTCGGGAATGGTATGCTTGTAACAATATTAGGATTCTTATCTGTAGAAGCTATAGTTAATGCTTTAATGCAGACTTTTGGAATTCGAGCTGGCTCAATTAGAGGTATTGCTGAAGCCGGTATGAAAGTTCATAAAGGTGCTGCTGCAATGGGTGGAGCTTTAGCTGCTAGTGCATTAACTAAAGGTATTGCTAATGTTCGAAACGGTCGAAACCGAGATGACGAAGCAATTCTTCGAGCTAAAATTGAAGGCTCTGCTAATAAACCAAATAATCCTAATGGTCAACCAAATGGAAATGGTACAGATGGATTCAATTTAGAAGTTCAGAAACAAGCTGCTAAAGAAAGGAAAGCTGGTCAAGAAGAAGCTAAGAAAAATGGAATTCCAGTTCCTGGAGCTGGAGAAGGCAGTGGTATTCCTACTACATTAACTTCAGGAAGTGGAGTTGGTGATTTGAGTGGTGCATTAGAAGGTGCTGGATCTGTTGCAAGCGCATGGGCTATGGCTGGAGATTTTAAAGATAAAGTTTCTGGAGTTGCAAAAGATGCTGTAGGTAAACTCGATGCTGCAACTGGTCAAGGTAGATTCAAGAATGCTCTTAAATCTGGTGGCTCTGCATTCCTTGAGGGTGCTACATCAAGAGGAATTTATGGTGATAAAGATACTGTAAATGCTAAGAAAGGATTTAGACCAAATCTATTGGATAAAAATCTTAATGCAGGTAATTATTCAATTGGTCCAGATGGAAAGTTACATGCAAATAACCTTTCAGGAAAAATGAGTAGATTTGGTCGTGATGCAGCTCGTTTTGCTGGTGGAGCTTTACTAGGTGGTGTCACTGATCCCAAGTATGGGATGAGAGCTCTTATTGGGGCAACTGCTCAAGGTGTTTCTGCTATCACCCCAACAATCTTTGACGATGCTGTAGCTGCTTCTATGAATGCTAAGAATATGGAAGCTGCTATGACTGGAAAGAGTACAGGAAGCACTCTTGGTGCTATAGCAACAAGTTTGCCTGGACGATTCTTGTATGGAGCTAAAGGAACAAGCTTTGATGTTGACTCTGTTACAGCTGATAAAATGGCTGCAGATCAAAATGCTGGAATGCGTGTTGCAGACTTTAATGGTAAAGGTAAGGATGGAAATCCATTCAATGAGTTTTCTTCAGAAGTTAAAGATGCTAGCACAACAGCAGCTATTTTCAGAACTGGTGGTGGAGCTGATGTAGACGATAAGCAATTTAGACAGATCCACGAAACTATGACAGAACTTCGTAATATGGAAGACAATCCAAATAATATCACAACTTATTCTCGTGATGATTTGGTTGCAATGACATCAGATGCAGTTCGATCAGAAAGCGCACAAAAAGCTCTTGATTACATGGATAAAAACGGTTATGAAGCAGTCAATTTCAATGGAAATGAGATTACTTATGACCGAACTTATGTAAGACAAGAAACAGATAAACCTTTGGATGTTGATGATCCAAATAGTTGGTTTATTCAAAATAAATTACAAAATAGTCCACAAGCTTATGACCAACCAACAGGTGTTCTATTCAAACAAGGAACTCAAGATGGTAAAATCTATGCATTCTCTCCAGCTAATCCAACAACTGGTGAGACAGCTAGAGGTCTTAAACAACGTGAGATTGATCTACAAGCTATTAAATCAAATAAAGAGCTTCATAAAGATGAAAAACTTAATTTGATTAAGGATGTTTACTCTTCTGGTGGTAATAATTACCGAGAATATAGACAAACAATTAGTTTGGATGATAAACTAGGAAAACCTAAAAATAATCCTGTTATAGAAGACAGATCTAATCTAATTGTATAAAAAATCAAGAAAGGAATAAAAATTCCTTTCTTTTTTATTAAAGTGGTTGACGAACGAAATAATTTTGTGGTACAATAAAGATATGGAAAAAGAATTTGAAAATAATAACAAAAAAATTGAAACAATTTTAGATTTAAGTGTTGAACCAGACTATCAACTTTTAAAAGGGATGGAGGAGCAGATCCGAACAGAATCAAGGTTTCAAACGGGGGAGTATTATCCGTATTGGAATCCTGCAACAGGTGAAGCTTACTTTGCAAAACCATCTCCAACAACTAAAGGAATCTGTTTGGTTTATCCTGATCGAAATTGGTTATTTGAAGAACTAAAGAAAGTTCAGAGGCAGTGGAGCCCATATTATCGTGAATGGATGTTAAATCGATATAAATTCACTCAATTAACTCGATTGCAATTACTATTGGATTTTTGGGATTACCCAGAAGAAGTTAATCTTGACCGTTTTGTTAGACAATTACACAAACAGTTTTTTAACTATAAAGAAGTTCCTGGAGAACTTATTGTTGAATCGATGAGACTTTTTGTAGAACCAGGCAGAGAAGAAAGATTCTTCCAAATTATGGATTCCATTCCGGACGAAGATTTTAATTCATTTTTGCAACAAGTTGAAATAGAATCAGATTTTGCTTTAAGCTTTTTAGAAGGATTCTCAGCAACCTATAATGAGTTTTTTGGTCAAAAAGAGTTTTCAAAATCTTTTTACAAGAATTTATTTTATTTGCTAGAATCTGCATTAAATAATGCTACTTCAGTAAAAGACGCCATTAATTTTACAAAGATTTCAAAAATCTTTAATGATAATAGTCTTTTTATGATGTCTGATCTTTGGTTTGAATTTTTGTCAAAACTTCAGAAAAAAGTTTGGAGTAAAGACAAGTTTAATTCTCTTGCTAAAACAGACTTAGAATTTGAAGAGTTAGAAGTTTTAGAAGTTTATGGTGAAGGCTTATTTCTTTTTGACAGAGTTTAAAAAAAGGACTTTCAGTCCTTTTTTTATATAACTAATAAAAAAGATCTGATTGATTCAGAAGAAAGAAGGTTAATAATATGAATGAATTGCTAAAAGCTGCTTCTGCAGCTAAAGTCTTTGAGCAAGGTATGAACCCAGATGTTTTTCTAGCTATGGCAACACAAATCAAAGATAAAAAATAAAATGGTAAGCTAAATGCTTACTATTTTTTTATTATTAAACGTTGTAACTATTGTTATTTCATTGGTTTGTAAAATTATATAATTACCAAAAAATAGCTTACAATAGTAAAAAAGATGAAAAAAATGGAGGTGCTCGGTGTCAGAAGAAAACAAACAAAGTTTGGAAGGCTTCAATGATGAAGTAGGTTCTGTTAGAGACGAACAGGCTCAAGGGATAGAAAATAGTGCATCCAACGCAGCTCATAAAACAATTGATCAAACAAAAAAATTGACTGAAAAAGTACGAGGACAACAAAGTCAGGCTCTAAGAAAACAGCTTGGAGTAGACCAAAAGTTGAATTCTATGAAACAAAAAGCTGGTCAAAAAGCTAGTAGTGTTGCTAAAAAAGGAGCAAAAAAAACTGGTCAGGTTGCAGGAAAGGCTGCAAAAGCTGGAGCTAAGATAGCAGCTAAAGCAGTTTCAGGAGCTGCGACTAAACTTACTGGAGCAGCTTTAGGAGTCGGCTTACCTTATGTTTTGGGTGCAATTGGGGCTTTTGTTTTTGTTGGTGGTGTTGCTTATGCAGCTGCAATTATTATCGACAATGAATCAAGTCGAACAAATGAAGCTAACTATCAACACCAAGATTCTGGTTCCGTGAATAGGGTAAGTTCAAATGGTGTTGATTTAACAGATGATGGAAACGTATTCTATAACCCAAAAACAAAACGTTATGAAATGGGGAAAGGTAGGCTACCAACACAGTCAAATAGACTATATTATGTATATTATGCAGTTATGAGTCAGCAATCAAGATGGTTTGTTGAATTTGAAAGAACTGATGTAACTCCAGACACTCCTGGAGCTGGTTCAGATGATAAGCCATACTGGAAGAAGGTTAAGAGAACTGGAGATATTGAAAAGTATACCCTAGATGGATACTTATTCAATCAGAACGTTTTAGATAAAGTTAATTTGCGCCCAGTTGATCCTAGTAAACCATTGACATTAGAAAACTTGATTGATGAAAAAGCAGCAGAATCAATTAATAAGTTGAGTCTTAATACAAACTTATTGTACTTACTAAATTCTACATTAAATGGAGAGCTTTTAGGAACTGGTAAAACTGAATTGTTCTTTGCGGAACAATTTGTTAAGCCAACCTACCATGATGATGTCAAGTATGATTTCAAGAGCTTGACTGAAGTCCGTGATTTTACTGAAGATGAAAAAGCAAAGTATAAAGCACAGGCTCACGGTGATTCAGAAGATGGTGAATTAGAAAAAGAATTTCAGAAAAAGTATGATACATGGACTAGTACGTTAGAAACTCAAAATGAGGCTCGTGGTGGTACAAGTACTGCTGGATCTAAAACTAAAGGTAGTGGTGGAAATTCTGCATCTGCAGAAGGGATTGATAATCCTATTCTGAAAAAAGCTGTAGAGTGGGGACTTTCTCAAGTAGGTAAAGGAATTACTTATTCTATGGATAATCGTAATGGTCCGGATTCCTATGACTGTTCAAGCTTTATAACTCGTGCTTTAACACAAGGAGGCATGGAGGGTGTTGATGGATTATCTACAGTTGGTATGCTTGGACAATCTAATGCACTTGGAAACAGCGGAACTAAGTTTAAAGAAGTTGATTATAAAACAGCTAAAAAAGGAACAATTATTGTTGTTGGTGGTATGGGAGGAGCTGGCGCTGCTGGTCATACATTCTTCCTATTAGAAGATTTCCATGGAGATCAAACCAAAGTTTTGGATTGTAGTTCATTTTCTAATGGTCCATCTAATCAGAATATCTTCCTTTATCAATCAATGAACTATAATCAGGTTGTTGCATTGGAGCCAGTTGGGTCTGGAAATGGTGGAACATCATCATCATCTTCAAATGGTGGAGCATCTGCAAAAACACACAACACAAGTGGAAATTATTCTGCCGCAACTAAAAATAAGTACAAAGATAAAATGGGTACTTCCAAATTGGAAGCTAAATCTCGAATTTATGATACTAATTATCGTCCTGAAATTGCTAGAGATTTGTATAAAAATGAAGAAATAAATCAGAAAATCTGGGATGCAGGTGATTACTACATAAGTTCTGAAGAGGGTCCAATTTCTGCAATTCCTAGTGAAATAGATGTTCAAGCTTATAATAAAGCAACTAAAAATAGTCAATTTGAAATTGGTAAAGGTGCAATAATTGACTCCAAAACCCAAAAAGCAAAAGCTAACAGTCAAGATGATGCTATATTATCTTCTACTTATTGGGCAGAAAGAGATGAAATTACTCAATGGAGTTTTGAAAAAGGTTATAACCCAGCTTTTATTATTTCTTTGATTAAAGTGTTGACAGATGATGGTAATAAAGAACTTTCTGGTAGCAAGTACAATTTCTTGAATGATAAATCTGTTGTCAAATTGAAAGATAGTGGAGATGACAAGAAAGAAGACAAAAAAGATGCGAAGAAAGAAGAAGAGTCATCAAAAGAAGAAAAAAAATCTAAAGATTCTGAAAAAGAAAAAGATGCTGTAGATGATACTTCTTGGAAAGAATATGGTGCTAGTTATTATAATTACACAATTAATATTACCAATATTCAACAAGGTTTAGATGCAATTGACAGAAAACTTTCTGAAAATAATGAAAGTAAAACTTGGGATCTTGAACAGGCTAAGAAGCTTGGATTCAAGGAAGAACAGTATGATAGAGTAAATGATTGGTATTCAAAAGCTGGGGGGCGTGGTAATGCCCATGCGGTCTTTGCAAATCAAGACTTAAAGAATGTTAAGGTTTACACTTATAATGGAACTGGACCAGAAGATACTAAAGCTCTTGGAGTAATTAGTATAAAAGGTAAAGTTGATGAAACAGAGATTGATGGATACAAGAAGTACAAGAAAGTTACTCAATGGATCAAACAAGCTGATGCAGTTGTAAAAGATACGGGAACTAGTGAAAATCCATATGCTATCAAAAGAAAATCCGGTTCAGACGAACCAGAAACCAAAGAGGGTGTTTGGGACTATGGATTTGGTTCAATCTTTAAAATTGCTAAACAGACTTATGAAGCTTATGAAATTGGAATGGATGAGCACGGTAACTATTATCTAGCTCAGAACGCAGATACCTCGAACTGGTTGAAGTTTATCTTCAATAAAGAAGTAACTTCGGATACACAGTATCAAATTCTTGGAGCGACAACTCCATTTGGTTCTATTGATGTTTCAGAAGAGATTGTTAAGTCTCAATGGGAAATTGAAAAAGTTATTGAAAAACTCAAGCGTAAAGAAGAGCTTAGTGGAGCTGAAGTAGCCATTCTTGAAAAACACAAAGAAGGCTCTAGCATGAAAGTTAATGGTAAAATCATTACTGCAGGAGAAAATAATTTCTTTGTTTCAACTAAACCTATTTTGGATAAAGATCCAGAAGTTCAAAACATTAATGGAGCTCAATACTTATTTGATTATCTCTTAAACTATGAAACTTACATACCATCTTCAACTCAAGCCCGGTTAAACGTTGTTGACCGTTGGAAAGCAATGAATGATGCCAACGCTTCAACACAAGAAGCAACCGATAAGATTAATGACATCTTCAACAAACTTATTGGAGACGCTAAAAATCTAAAAGATTCTAAAGGATCTTCTTCATCTGGTGGCTCTTCTGGTACTGGCGAAGGAGGGTTGGATCCAAGCCCTGAAGCAGTTAAAGCAAGGAAGCAAGCTTATGATGCTCTTATTGAGGGCGGTATGGGATCTGTTGGTGCAATCGGTATGATTACTAACTGGGTAGCAGAATCAAACGTGGATCCAACAACAACTTTTGGTGAATACGTATCTAAGTATGTTGTATCTGAACAAGACAAACAAACTGCATTTAATACAGATAAACCAATTGGTGTAGCTCAATGGCTGGGCGGAAGAAAACAAGGTTTGCTTCAATATGCTAAACAAAAAGGTAAAGAATGGAGTGATATGGATCTCCAAATTGACTACCTTCTTCATGGTGAAAGTGAACAAATTCGTGCAGTTTTACCTATGGTTGCACAATCAAAAGATGTAACTCAAGCAGCATCTAGATTCTTCATGGGTTGGGAAATCCATGGTGGTGGTGCATCACTAGCAGACAATGATCCATATAGTGATCCATTAGCTGCCGCAAACAATATTGAAGGGCATCTTTCTAAAGCAACTTCAGATGCTTTATGGAAAGAGTTGGTAACTCCTAATGGAGAAGTGAAACCTGATCTTTCTAAATTAAGTAATGGTTCATCAACATTGGCAAATGCTTCAGGTGGAGGAAGTGATAACTCTTCTGGAACACTTTCTAACTGGGGTGATGGAACTGGTTTCGCTGCAATTGTAAGTAACTTTCTTGCAGATATTAGAGATACAGTTGTTGGATTGTTTGGAGGTAATGAAAACTGGGATCCAACAATGTTCTCAACAAAACCAACTGAAAATGAAAAAGCTGTAAGTGTTCGAAAAGATGGGAAAACAGAAAAAACTTATAATCCTGGAGATCTCTATATAAACGGAGCTGACGCTTACACTTGGACATACTTCGAGAAAAAATTAGATACTGAAAATGCAAGAATGTTAATCAGACAATTTGTTGCATCAACAGAATCTAGAGAAAATAGACCTGTTTATTACGATGAGATTTTTGATAACTGGAATGACTACGAACTTGGTCGAATTCTTGAAGAAAATTACAAACATTCCTTCAAAGATTTGTTTAAATCCAAACAGCCAGAAAACAAAACTAGAAAAGCTGATATTGCATCAAGTCCATTCAAGGGGACTTCAGTCAAAGATCTTAGAGTTGTCGCTGGATATGGATGGATGAAACAGGGTGATAAAGTTGTTTTGAATCCTGGATATAAATTCAAAGCTGAAGCTGGTACAGAAGTTAGTGCTGTTAAATCTGGGCGTGTTGTGTTTGCGGGTAATGATAAGAAAAACGGTAACACAGTAATCATCCGCTCTACTGGTAACTCAGAACAAATTGCATACACTGGTCTTGGTTCTATAAATGGAATTAAAGTTGGTGATAACGTAAACGTTGGTGATGTTATTGGTAAAGCGGGATCAGATGGTGTTATTGGATTCTATGGTGTTGATGGTAGAGTTGACGTATCTGGAGGTCTTCCAGAGTTCCCGGCAGAGTTAGACAATAATTCTGCATACTTCGATATTGGAATTAATTTAGGTTTGAATTCAGAAGGACGTAAAAAGATTCTAAAAGAAGTTAATGGATATGATCCAGATAAAAACACCATAAACAAACCAAAAGCATCTAACATGGAGCCAAAAGAAGGCAAGATGGGAGACTTTATTGGAAGTGATGTTGCTGATGGAGCTGGAGTAGATGGATCAAGAGACATCAATCCGGTTTATGGGGGCGACAACTCATACCCTCATGGTGAATGTACTTGGGGAGCAAAAGCACTTGCTCCTTGGGCAGGTAATAATTGGGGAAACGGTGGAGAATGGGCAAATAGTGCACGAGCTGCTGGATTTAAAGTTGACCAAACTCCTGAAGTTGGAGCTATCGCTTCTTGGGATGATGGAGGATATGGACACGTTGCTGTAGTTACTGCAGTAAAAGGCAATCAAATCCAAGTAAAAGAATCTAACTATAATGGTAATCGATTTATCGGAAATCATAGAGGAGGATTTTTCGACCCACGATATTCTCAAGGTAAAGTTAGCTATATCCATCCTAAATAATAATAAAAAAGGACTTGATTATTAAGTCCTTTTTGTTTTAAAATGAATCGAAGTAAACAATTTCACAATCTGCATACTTACAATTTAATAATGGCTGAATTTCTTCAAAAATCAAAAGGTCATCATCTTCATTCAAATCTCTTGGAAAAAAGATTTCAACTTTATTTCTCTGTTCGATTGAATTTAATAGAGAAATGAATAATTTAACTTCTGATTTCATAGTTTGTCTGACATCTAACAAATCAAAGGTGAAAGCATAATAAACACAATGAAACTGGAATTTTTTTGAGTTATCAAATTCAACTTTTCCAGATTTAATAATGTTAGATATTGATTTTATATCATTTTTTGTAAAATCTTTATACAATGGATTTAAAATAGCTGCATCCAATTTCTTAATTTCTAAAAGATCAACTACCTCTTCTATTGAAGTGATTGAGTTTAACTCACCTAAACCTTCAATTAAGTTTTCAAAAATACGTAAAATGATTTCCCCATCACTTTGATCAAAAGTTTTGAAGTGCTTGATAGCCATTTTTTGAAACTCATTAAATTGACTTTTGTTTAAGTATAAAAATGAATAACATAAAAGCCTTGAGAAATCACTACATGGAAATAAGTTTTTATTATTAGAGAATCCAAAATTATATAGTCCTTTAAAAAAATAATTAAGAATCGGATTATAACTTTCTTTTTTCAATAATTTGTCAAATTCTAAAATAATGTATTCTGTAAAGATAAGATCTTCTACTTTGAAATAATAACTCTTAGCGGAACCATCTGTTTTATTATTTATCCTTTTAAGCTGAGAGATGAAATTAATAATCAGATTACTACTGGATTCATCTATCATTTTCATTAGAAGAAATGATTTCATAGAAGCTTTTTTAATTGATAGATTTAAAAAACTTTCGGTTTCATCAAGTTTAAAAGAAAATAAATCATAATCAATAAGCCCGATTTTAAACATTCCCGAATCATTAAAAGTTGGATTTACCCACGGAGCGATATTAAATCTATTTGCATCTAAAACAATCTCTAAGTTTTTCAAGTCTAAAAAGAAATTAACAACCTTGAGATTCTGGTCTTTTCTCAATTGAAAAGAATACTCCTTTTCCAATGTAAGATCAATTATTTCTTTAAGAATTAAAGTAGCGTCTGACTTCAAATCCAAAAAAGTAAACGTTTTACTTTCTTCAGTTTTTATCATTTTTACCTTCTTTCTATCCGGAATCCCGGTTTTATTTTAATTATAACAATTTATACAACTAATTTTAATTCTTAAACCTTAAAATTATCTATAAAAATGAGGCTTATAGAAAGCCTCATTTTTTAACTATATTAACTGAAATACTTCTTTTTCATTTCAAGAATTGAAATTGCATCGTCCAAGTTCTCAAAAATAATTTTGTTCGATTTTTGAAAGTTTTTTAATAACAATAAGTTTTTTAAAGATTCTTTTTCTTCTTTTCCAAACGATGGTGTTAATCCAAATTCATCTTTTAGATTAATAAAAAACTTGTAATTTTCAGGGAGTAATTCCAATAGCTTTAAAAATTCAGAAAATTCTTCCTTATTATAGAGTACATCAGATCTAGTCGATAATTTGTTTTCTTTAGAAACAAATACAATTCCTTTTTTTAAGAATTTGATTAGTTTATTTTTAAATTCATTCAAACTCTCTAAGTATTCATTCGATTTATTTTCAGGAATGAAATCAATTACAAAAGATGACCAATTAAATTGCACCCCTTTCATTTGATATAACAACCAATCTTCTGTTACAATTTCAGAAAGGTTGTTATCAATAAAATTATTTAATTTGTACCAATAATAAAAGTTTTGTTTTGGTTCTTTCTTTTTTATTTTAATTACCTCAGAAATTAACCCCAAAAGATCCTCTTTACTTGATGCTAGTAAAAGATCTTCTAAAATAAAGTTAGTAAAATCAGCAATTAATTGATATTGAAAACTATCAGCATCAGAAAACTTTTTAGACCATCCAAAAACTTCTTTTTTGAAAAACTTAAAAAAGTATTCTAATAAAATCTTATTTTTTGATAATTCATAAAGGAAATTATCTCTAACTTTAACTTCTCCTAATTTTATACGAATACCATACTCTTTGTTGGAAAGACTTTGAATAAAAGAAATTATTTCATTAATTATCTTATCTTTCCCAGTTTCAGAAAATTGTAAGTTTATCAAGCTTAACAATTTTAATTTATCAACTACAAAACTATTTTTATCATGTTGTATATTAATAATTTCACCAACTTCAGCACTTAAAACTTTAATAAAATTAGGATTTTCAAACTTATTTTGATTTTTATCATAAAAAATTAATTCACATTTTTTTAAATCCAAAATCCAATCGATCGTATCATTTATTTTTTTTCCTGATGGAATGACGATTTCTTTCGATAATGATTCTTTGATTATTTCGGGAAATAAAATAAATAAATCTTCTGTAACACTATTAAAATTCAATTCTTTTTTTAATTCAGTATTAAGCATCTTTTCCTTCTTTCTCCTGGAATAAAAATCCAGCTTTCTGTAATTATAAAAGTAAAAAGGTTTATTTTATAAATTGTTCTTATGAGAAAAACAAAAAAGGCTTAAGCCTTAAATAATTATTTTTTTATTTTTAGACCCTATTTGGGCGTCCTCGATAAGAAGAAGTTCAAGTCCGTTACGGTCAAACTATCTTAGTCAGCCCCATT
>ERZ773069.69-NODE-69-length-71437-cov-16.414544_pt1 | contig 71437 bp, 60 predicted proteins | sample MGYA00580619_ERZ773069 | MGnify/ENA primary metagenome ERZ773069 (study PRJEB29015, sample SAMEA2738007) | human oral metagenome | biome: human oral; feature: human-associated habitat; material: dental | place: China | collected 2108 ...
TTTCTGACATATCCAAGTGTTTTGAGAACTTTGTTTCTCAGGCACTTGGAGTTCTCACAAGAATTTATGCTGCGGAATAAGGGTTAAAAGAAAAAGGCTGCTCCAGCAATTAACTTTGCCCGAGCAACCATTTTTTTTACACACACAAGGTTTGTGATTCTTTCACAACAACCGTTAAGCACCCTTTACGTTTCTGGGACAGGTTCAGGCTCTGGTCCCGGTTTCTTTTTCCCGTTGCCATTCTCTTCTTTCTTCTTAGTCTCCTTCTTTGTTACCTGCTCATAGGCAACATCGGTCAGCGTAAAATACTTACTTGATGCCACCAGTCGCACCACAGGCTTTTCGATATGCACCTGCGCACGGAAAGGTGTGCCAACTTCAACGGCTTTACTCTTGAAAGATGGCTTCAACGTACCAAGGTCACCAAAGTCCACGATGTCGCCATTAGCCACAATGTCGCGTGCCGTTTCAGTAGCAAGATTAAGAACTGCCGCCACTTCCTGTGGATTGAAAGTAGTAGACTTAGCCACCCGTTCGCAGAAGTTGCGGAAATCCACGCGGTGTCGTCCCGTAGGCTGGGCAATCTGTACGGTTTTCTCACCCGCTTTGCCCACATTGAGCTTGCGCTCAGTCAGAATAAATTGTAAAGGCTTGTTTGCCATAGTATATACAAAGTTGGTCTGCATTGTTAGCCTTACGTGAGTTCGAGACCATAAGACCCACAAAGGCGGCTGTCATGGACAACCAACAGCAAAGGTAGTAATAAAATTTCACAAGTACAAGGACTGATAGGAAAAAGCTCCTAAGCTTTTTCTAAAAAGCTTAGGAGCTTTTTGAAGAAAACTTAAGAGCTTTTGAGGGAATACTTGGGAGCTTTGAAAAGTATGCTTAGAAGCACCTCAAATATAGCCTAACTGCTTTTATGTGGGTACTTCTTAGGGGATTTCCAAATTACCACTCGAAAGAGTAATCGTCGGGAAAGGCTCTTAAAGAAATAGGATAGCCATTAGAATTTAATGTCCAAGTGAAATTGTCAATACGATTTTCGTTATGGACAAGTTTTACAGGTAAGTTCTTGGTAGCCTTTCCGAGTAAACCTGCATAGTAGGCATATTGCATTTCGTCCATATCAATACCCAAGGTGTAATCGAACAGCATCAGGCAACCTTTATTGACAATAGGAGACAGTGCACTTTCAGAGGTATAGAAAATCTTGTATGAGTTGGAATATCCGGCTTTGGTCGTTGTTGTTTCCACAATATTGCCGTCTTGATATTTAATAGTGGTCTTTTTGTTTCTGCGCCCACGCAGCATGGTCAGCAGTTGTCCGTCGTTGTTATAAGTGAAGTCCCATGTTTCTTTTTGATAATCACTTCCCTCATCTTTCTTGGTTTCATCGCAATGTTTTACAAAGCCATCCTTACCGAGATAAAGATTGCACACATACGTTAACATTGATTTTTTGTGTTTAATCGTCATTACCACTTGTGGCTGTGCTTCTGAAGCATGTGTGGACATATCCTTGTACTCGAACGTAACTATTTCATAATCTGACTGAATTGTTGATACCTGTCCTTTAATATTCTTCAAAATAGTTGCATCTCCAAAGCTTACAGGCATTCCACCTGTGAACACTCTCAAAGGATTAACCCCTGTACCAGTCTCAACTACTTCACCTTTTGGCTCATCATTATTACTTCCACATGATGTAAATGTCATCGTTGCGCCCAATACCGCTGCGGAAAGGTACGCCATTGTTATAATTTTCTTCATTATATCTGATTTTTATGTGTTTATGATTAGTATTCGTATCAGTCCATAAAAAATAAGGGATAGACAAACAAAAGCGTGGACTAATAACTTCGCTTATGTTCTTGAGGTATCGCCAAACACCATTGCCACTTAAACGAGTAAAAGCCCACGCCGTTCGGCATGAGCATCAACTTTTACTCTCGTGGCTCTCTAAATTTTGGCGAATTTCAAGAACAAGAATGCAAGCTAACGCTTTATATTATATATCTTTTTCAGTTTTATCTATTCATAGGCAATTCTTTTGTTTATCGGCTACAAATATACGACTTTTTTATTAACCCTTAATTCCGCAGTATTTTTTCTTGTGAGAAAATTTTATATGTTGAGATTTTTCCGTTAAAGCTATACGAAAAGTTTCTACGCATTTAACGGAAAAACCATGAATAAATCCTATGATTAAGAAAATCTTTAGAATGTCCACTTAGCAGCTACCGTAGGGATAGCATAGAAGCGGTTGTTCTGACCTTTATCATTCCAAACAAAGTTATTGCTAATCTCAACCTCAGTACCCAAAGAGAGGTTTACATCTTTCATTCCCTTTAGCGTATTGAGATTAAACCAGAACTGAGGCTCAGAAAGAAGTATCATTTTACCATTAACATTTGGATCATACCAAAGATCACAGAATCCAGAGAACGTACAAAGACCCTTAGCGAAGGTTGTACCCCACACCTCTGTCAGCTGAAAACCACTGAAAGGATGTGCACCAGTGTGAGCATTCTTAAACTGATACTTATACATTAACTGAAGGCTAAACGTTTTAGAAAAGTCTTTTGAAGCCCAGTTCCATGCTCCACCAAGAAGAACAGCATGCTGATAACGGTTACCATAATAGCTATCCATAGTTTTACCAGAACCTAAACCACCATTATACTCTATGTGTGCAGCCCACTGCTTATTCTTCGTAAGATTAAACTCACGTGAAATCTCCCAATAAGCACCCATTACACCATCGCTCTTGTAATCGATATCAGTAAACATAAAGGTTGAACCCCAAGTGTCAGGTTTAAACATTTCAACTGTCGTTGTTACCGATGTACGAGAGTTAAGGTCCTTACAAAGACTATGACCTAAGTCATAATGTAACTGAACGTTTTGTGCACTTGCACAACCAAAAGCTGCTATCATACAGATAGCGAGGGAAAAGAATCTTTTCATAACTGTTCTTAGTTTATATATTAGAAACTGCAGCAAAGTTACAAAAAAATCCTAAACTATCAACGTAATAGCAAAAGATTAGTTAACTTTGTGCCTATATGAGAATAGATATCATCACCGTATTACCAGAGATGCTGGAAGGATTCGTACACGAGAGTATCCTTGCCAGAGCTGAAAAGAAAGGGTTAGCAGAGATTCGTCTGCACAATCTTCGTGACTACACAAAGGATAGATGGCGCCGTGTTGACGACTATCCTTTTGGTGGACAGGCTGGTATGGTCATGCAGATTGAACCTATCGACCGTTGTATCGCTGCTTTGAAGGAAGAGCGGGAGTATGATGAAGTTATCTTTACATCACCTGATGGCGAACAATTCAATCAGAAGATAGCTAATGATCTCTCATTGGGAGGTAACTTCATTATACTTGCAGGACACTATAAAGGTGTTGACCAACGTGTACGCGACCATCTCATCACACGTGAAATCTCTGTTGGCGACTTTGTTTTAACAGGTGGCGAACTACCAGCCGCCATCATTGCCGATGCTGTTGTACGATTGGTCCCAGGTGTTATTAGTGATGAGCAAAGTGCACTCTCAGACTGTTTTATGGATGATATGCTCTCAGCACCAATCTACACACGTCCTCGCAGCTATAATGGATGGGATGTACCTGAGATTCTACTCAGTGGCAACGAGGCAAAGATTAGACAATGGGAATTTGATCAAGCAATGGAACGTACCAAACGCCTACGACCTGACCTCTTGAAAGAATAAGGCAAACGCATACTTTTAAAATAATAAAAACTATGTCACAGTTTAAGGAACTTCTACAAGCTGACTTTGAAGTAGCTGCACAGAATGCATTCAAAAAATCATCCTTATCCTTAACCACAAAGCAGAAGTTGCAATAATAGATGAATGCACAATCCATGTGTCTATCTTTTATTACAACTTCTTTTCTTTTTAACATCATTTTATTACCTTCAAGAAAAGTGATTTACCCACTGTTAGGTATTGTAGTATTCACTTTTTATCTATACTTTTGCACCATATATATAACATTCTTTATGTCTTATACATTTATTAATATGGTAAAAAGATTACATTCCTATTTATTATTGACAGGCACCTTATTATACTCAGCAGTTCTGCCTATAAATGCACAAGGAAATACTATCGGGAAAAACCCGACTGACAGCCTTACACAAGACACATTATTCTCAACTCCTTATCTGCACGCTCAAACGTTGCAGACGGTTGAAGTAATTGGGCGCAACGAACGTTCCTATAAGAATACCAACTCTTTCATCGGTACAAAAACAGAGACACCTTTGAAAGACATTCCACAGTCTATCGGCTACGTAACAAAGGAGTTAGTGCGCGACCAAGGAGCAACTACTGTTAATGAAGTTGTAAAGAATATCAGCGGTGTGAATCAATACACCTTCTACAATGACTTTTCTATTCGTGGTTTCCGTACCACTGGTAACCGTAATTCTGGAAACCTTGTCAATGGTATGCGTGCACAAACAAGTCTTTGGAAACAGCAGTCACTGGCAAATATCGAGCGTGTTGAAGTTATCAAAGGTCCTGCTTCTGCCCTTTTTGGCAATGCTGCACCAGGTGGTGTCATTAATCGTGTAACAAAGAAGCCACTACCTTATCAACGCAATACGGTATCAACAACCGTTGGCAGCTTCAACACACTAAACACCTACGGAGACTTTACAGGACCATTAGACAAAAAACAAACTCTGCTCTATCGTCTTAATATCGGTTACGAACATACAGATTCCTATCGTGACCTACAAGAAAATACAAACTATATAGTTGCGCCATCTTTCTCGTTTCTCCCAACACAAAGGACACGCTTTAACGTTGACATAGTTTATCAGCGCACCGATGGTAAAGTTGACCGTGGTCAGCCTATCTTTGGAGATGGTGACCTCAACTCAGTACCAATTAGTCGTTCGCTCTCTGCAACAAATGATTATCTAAAGGAGAACCTCGTGAATATCACGCTTGGTGTAACCCATAAGTTCACAGATAACCTCTCCTTCAATGCAACCTATCTGAACTCTTCCTATGATGAGGACCTTCGTGAGCACAATCAAGCTAACGCCTATGTGAAGTTAGCCGATGGTACGCAAAGTCCATCACGCATTCTTATGCAGTGCCTTGTACGCCAGCGTCACTTCCGTAACAACAGTTTCAATACCTATTTTAACTATAACATAAACACAGGTCCCGTTAATCATCGTATCCTTTTAGGTTATGACTATTTCCAGATGGCACAGCAAGCTGGCTCGTCAGCAATGACTGCAGGAGGCTATCTGCTAAAAGACGGTACGACAACAACAGCTTTCAAGCCTGCCAACATTGCTAAGTACGTACTTGATAAGGATGGTAATCCAAAGACAAATGTGCCTTATTATGACTTGACAAGTAATAATAACAATATTGAGCGTGACTACTCTAAGTACATCTTTGTTGCAACAGCACTCTCTCCTTACTTACAATATTCTCATGGCATCTACCTTCAAGAGCAGATGGAAGTAGGACCAGTAAAACTTCTCTTGGGAATTCGTCAGGAGATATTCACCGATGTACTAAATTATAAGACCAATAAGGAGAGCCGTACTACTCAACATGCGTTCATTCCACGCCTTGGTGCTGTCGTTGCTATCAACAAGAATCTGAATGTGTATGGTACATGGGTAAAAGGCTTTGAACCACAGAGTGCATCCGTACAGGGTAACCCTAACACTGGTGGACCATTTGATCCAGAATACAGCCAACTGTTGGAGGCGGGTTTGAAAGGTGAATGGTTTGACAAACGACTCAGTACTACACTTTCTTTCTTCCATCTTCAGAAACGCAATACACTCTATAATGCCAACGATGCAAATAATCCAGAGCTGCTGGAACAAGTGGGAGAAGAAACTTCAAAGGGTATTGAATTAGATGTAGCTGGTTTCATTCTTCCTAATTGGAGTATTGTTGCTAACTATGCCTACACCCATGCTGCTATCACAAAGACTGCGACCAACTCAGAAAAAGACTATGGTATGCAACGTCCTAACACACCACGTAACTCTTTCAACATTTGGTCGAAGTATATCATTCAGACAGGTGCGTTACGCAACTTTGGTTTCGGCCTGGGTTTCAATACAGTAACAAAGCGTTACGGACAAGTTGGAAGACGTGAGAATACCATTGTCTATCCTGGCTATGGACTCCTCAATGCAGCACTGTACTATCGACTTCGTAACTTGCAGGTACAGTTAAATCTCGACAACGCAATGAACAAAGTTTATTGGGTGGGTGGTTATGACAAACTCCGTTCCTTCCCAGGTGCTCCACGGAACATCAAAGCTACAGTGACTTACAAGTTCTAAAGAGCTAAAAAGCATCCCAAATAAAAAGCCTTCATCCATCTACAGAACTATAGCTTTTGTAAAAGGATGGAGGCTTTCTCTATAAGTAACAATGCACTATAAACCTTGTATATCACCAGTCAATCAATTATACATGACTAAACCCCACTTAACTTAGAAGCCATTTATTACACATTACCATCTTAGATTTTTATTTTCAAGTTGCTGTCATTTTAACATTTAAATAAAAATCTCTGTATAACAGCCTATTACCTCTTCACAAAGAATGACAGCAGTGACAGGAAAATTGATTTAAAGAATTGCCTATCGGGTTTAAGAAGAAATAGGTAAACCACCAAAAAACACAAAACAAAGTAGCTGAAGGACATTGAAACAATGACAGCCAAGAAAGACTTTATTCGTATAATCACGATGTCGAATGGCTTGCACTGCTGAGCAGATATAAATAACAAGAATAGGTATTGAAATAAACCAGCTTCCAACAACAAATATCATTAACCAAAAGCAACATTCACCTGCATCATCACCTGCAAACGAAGCAAGTAACATTAAGAACAAAAAGGCAGTAACCAAAGCAAACGACACCACACGTAGGGATATCCAAAAAAAGGAGCGCCAGTTCTTTTTGTAAAGTGTATCTATTCTTACCGTTTCCCCACTCTTCGCACCATCATTCCAATGACTCACTAATAGTGATACACCAAGAGCAAGAATACAAATTAGTATAATGGTAGTAAATGTAATCATAATTAATTTATTGTGGCAAAAACCTACGTATAAATATCATGAAAGATCTCTTGCAAAGATATCCTTTTATTCTCACATATACAAGTGAAGCGTCTATAAAAAAATGACTTCAACAACTTATAAGGCTGTTTTATGAAATATATCTTGTTACTCGTCACACATGGGGTTGAGCATTAACTCCTTACAACATACTATAGAAAGAGGGTGTATCAATCGCTTGACACACCCTCTAACATTATTTGTAATCTAATTGATTATACTTTATTCAGCATAAACTTACTTGATAGCTTCACCATTTGCCTCAACTGGCCAGTAGATATTCTGGTACAAATTAGAGTTCTCTGCAGTACCATCAGGTGAACAGAGCTGCATCTCCTGATAAGAGAATGGAGACAAGTAATGTGCCTGATAGAAGGTGTAACCATTATAGAGAATGTTGTTAGTCTTCTGAATCTGGTAAGGACGAATATACTTTGAAAGTGTCTTAGCTGACATCGTAGCCTTAGACTCACCATCAGCAATAATCAGACTCACCCCCTTATCATTTACGAAAGAAGGATTCTGATAGATCTGATCCCAGAAGTTAACACCCTCAATCTGATAGTTCTTCACCTGATCCAAAGCTGCCCAACGAATCAAGTCATCGTCACGAAGACCCTCACCTGCAAACTCGCTGCGACGCTCACGACGGATAGAATAGAGTGTTGCATCTACTGGATGACCAGCTGAGAATGCTGCCCAGTCGTATGATGGACGATTCACGTCAGCCTCCTTGCTCATATCTGTTGCAGCAATAGTTGTTGAGATTGGAGCAGTGATACCGGCACGTGCACGCAAAGCTGTCCAATAACCTGTTGCTGTTGCATTCAATGAACCTGTACGGAGGTAAGAAGCCTCAATGTAGTTGAGCATAGCTTCCTCAACACGGATGATAATCTGACCATCAACATCAGAGAAAGTCTGACCTAACTGCATTGCAGGATCGTAGTTGTAGAACTTACGCTGGCGATAACCAGTTACGTCTCTACTTGCCTGGTCTGTTGCAAAAAGTGTTGCAGCATTAAACAAGATCTTAGTAAGTGGAGTTGCTCCTGCAGGCAACTTATCGTTAGCCAAGTCAATACTCTTCTGATCAATACCAAGGACATCAGACTCACCAAACATAAAGAGCTGAAGACGCTCATCACGATCGGTCTTTGCCATATCAACAGTAGTATCACCATGATAGCCTGAACCAGATGCGTAGATAGGCAAACCATTCTTCATAAGGAATGACTCTACGAGACCACGTGTCCAACCTGAAGACAAACCACCACGCAGTTTGTTTGATGTAAGGTGAGCTACATTGATATCAGTATTGAATTCTCTCCACAACAGAACTTCTGGATACTTTGCCAAGTTTGGACTTGCAAACATATCATAGTATGGATTCCAACCATTATACTGTCCAATAGTACTTGGGTTCATCACATGACTGTTCTGAGTAGATAAAGGTACAGCATCACACACCTTCTTAGCAGCATCAATAGCTTGATCAAGGAAGAAGTTTACCTCATCATCCTGATTGATAGTGAAGTTCTTGTTCCACTCCTTATTCTTACCTGGCCAGTTAGCATCACCTGGTACACGACCTGTTCCTCTGTGATACTTCTCGAAAGTTGCTTCATAGAGTGCCATTCTTGACTTCATAGCCAAAGCAGCATTCTTATTGATGCGCACCTTATTAGCAAAGTTCACCTGCAACTTATCAATAGCCTTATCCATATCAGAAAGAATCTGACGTGCAACAAGGTTACGAGGCTGACGCTTACTTGCTTCTACGAGGTCTTTATCAATGTTTAACTCCTCAAGCATGATAGGGAAGTCACCGTAAGTCTTCAACTTATCAAAGTAGAGCATAGCTCTGATGAAGTAAGCTTCACCCATGTATTGATTGATGAGTTCTGGTGTACCAGTTACTTCTCCTTTGGCAATCTTTGCTTCACTTTCATTAATGAATTTATCTACATTTCTGATAGCATACACATCAAGACCTCCTGATGTGGGGACTTTCCACTGGTCCTGTAGGTACATTCCTGAGTTTCCACTTCTTGCAGCTTGGTTATCTGTACCATTATCAAATGTAGCAACACCTCCAAACCAGCCACTATTATTAGGGAAAATACTTGTATAGTAGTTGATGGTGAATGTACCAAGCTGATCCGCAGTTTTGAAGTATTCGCTTGGTGAAACCTGATCAAGAGGTTTTCTATCAAGGAAATCATTACATGAAGTAACAGTCATGCCAAGGCACAGCAATGGTAGACCACCTTTTAGTATATCTGAAATAATCTTTTTCATAATTCCGTTATGTTTAGAAGTTAAGATTCAAACCGAATGAAACTGTTCTCTGAAGAGGATAAATCTTTCCAGGTCCCCAGTCTCCTCCTGTTGCTTCAGGGTCGAAAATCTTATTCATCTTAGTGAATGTAGCAAGGTTCTCAGCAGAGAAATAGAAACGAACGCGGCTTGCACCAATCTTGCTTGCAATAGCAGCAGGGAGAGTGTAACCAATCTGAATATTCTTAATTCTCATGTATGCTGCATTCTGTAAATATCTGTCGCTTGTCTGGAAGTTCTTAGAACCCGCACCGAAGAGAGGTCTTGGATAGAAAGCATTTGGATTAGGACCGAAGTTGGTATCGGTAGCTGGACGCCAGTAGTCAAGGTGATCCTTAAATGCTGCACTCTGCCACAAACCTGTATTAGCACCAACACTATAAGGAGAAGCATCCCAGAAGTCACGCTTACCAACACCCTGCATAAAGATGAGGAAGTCAAAGCCCTTCCAGTTAGCATCCAAAGTAATACCGAAACGATAACGTGGCAAAGAGTTACCAATCTTGGTCAAGTCACCCATATCATCGTATGTGCTCTTACCAGAGTTCACCTTCTTGTCACCATTAAGGTCTTTGTACATAACGTCGCCGGCAGCCCAGTCAGAGCCCCAAGATGGTTTGTTATTAACTAACCATTCGTTCATCTGTTGATCAGTCTGTGCTATACCTTCTACTTTATAGCCATAGATATCGCCCATACGCTTACCAGCGCACCATTGAGAAAGCAGTCTATTTGGATTATAGAAGTTCGTAATAGTCTGGTAATCATCAGAAAGAACAACCTTAATACCATAGTTTACTTGTCCAACTCTGTCTCTCCATCTTACTTCTAAGTCCCAACCATTAGAACGCATATCACTATTATTCTCAGCTGGCTGTGTAGCACCTAAGATAGAAGGCTTAACAGGAGCTGGACCTACCATATCCTTTGTTGTACGAACGAAGTAGTCGAAAGTACCCTGCAATCTGTTGTTAAACATACCGAAGTCAAGACCGATATTCCATGACTTTACTCTCTCCCATGTGAGGAAAGGTGAAACAAGTCCAGGAACATTTGAAGTGTTGACGCGTTCGCCATTGATAATCCATGCTGAAGAGTTTGAGCTGATAGGTTGTCTGAGGAACCAAGGATAGAGTTGTACTGTATTAGTATTACCAAGAGAACCGTACGTCAATCTCAGTTTAAGAGTATTAATAGTCTTAGTAAGAGGCTTGAAGAACTGTTCGTTGGCAATATTCCAACCGAGTGCAATAGATGGGAAAGTACCCCATGTCTTGTCACCAATGAAACGTGAAGAGCCGTCTCTACGGATAGAGAACTCAGCCAAATAACGTGAGTCGTAAGCATAGTTGATACGACCAAACATACCCATCGTTGACCATTGTGTATTAGAGAAGCCACGTCCAACAACTTTATTAGTTGCATTGTTAAGGGTTGGCACTAATGGTGTTACAAGGTCAGCTTGTGAAGCACTGAGGTAAGTATAAAGATTAGACTCCATGTCCAAACCAGCAAGGAACTTAAATTCATGCTTGTCATTGAGTGTCATATTATACTCAGTGAAGAAACGTCCATTGTAGTAATTATTCTTTGACATTGCCTCACCAACATTAGACTTTCCTGCTGCATAGTCTCCACTCCATGCTGCAGCTACTGGATGCTGATCTGGGTCATAGTAGTAGATAGGCAACACATCCCAATGGTTGTGGTAGTTAGTTGTATTATAGTTACCTTCTAATCTAATCTTCCAACCCTTGATTGGTCGGAACTCAAGAGCAAGCTGTTGGAAGAGTTTATCTTCTTGGGTTGCATCAATACCACCATTCTCCATCTGTAGAATCTCATTACCATGAACATAGTGTCCGTTTGGATCGTAAACAGGGTTGGTAGGCCAGCGGCGTGCAATATTATGGAAGAAGAGTCCTGTCATATAAGATGGTCTACTATAATCTTCACGAATCCACTTTGAGTTGTAAGAAACTGTTGCCCAATTAGTGAGATTTGCAGTAACCTTAGCAGAGAAGTTATATCTCTTGAGTTTATCCTTACCATGACGAATCAATCCACGCTGGCTGAGGAGTGCTCCACTGAGATAATAGTTCACCTTATTACCACCACCACTTACAGAAATATTATGTTCTGTTGAAGGTACGGCAGACCTATACATCTCCTTGAACCAGTTGGTATTGTCCCAAGAACCTGTGTACATACTCCAAGGCTCATTAGCAGCAGTACCCTGCCATGTTGTAGTAACCTCTTCACCTGGTGCAGGTGTACCATTGATATGATTCTTAATCTTGTTCAGCATATCCTGGCTGAATGGAGCATTACCACCACTATTAGCAGCAGCATCATTCCAATAGCGTGCGAAGTCATATGAGTTAGGCATCTCAGGAATCTGAGTTGCTGTAGAGAAACGTACGTTACCATTATAAGAAACGTTCGTACGACCTTCCTTACCACTCTTGGTTGTAACGAGGATAACACCAAACGCAGCACGTGAACCATAGATAGCACTTGAAGAAGCATCCTTCAATACAGAGATACTCTCGATATCATTTGGAGAGATTGAGTACAAATCACCCTCAGAACCATCAATAAGTACGAGTGGAGCAGCGTTAGAACCTTGACCGATAGTTCCTATACCACGAATGTTAAGTCCCATGCGGCTATTCAATGAACCACCAGAATTGCCAACGCTGAAGTTCAAACCAGGAACCTCACCCTGCAATGCCTGAGCAACACTCGTTACAGGACGAGATTCAAGTTGCTTTGAGTTTACAACAGAGACAGCACCAGTAAGGTTAACCTTTTTCTGAGTACCATAGCCGACAACAACAACGTTATCAAGCATCTCACTGTTCTCCTGGAGTGTAACCTTGAGGTCCTTGCCACTCCAAGTTACCTGCTGGGTTTTGTAACCAACATAAGAAATAGTAAGTGATGAGCCAGAAGCAACGCCTGCAATCTCAAAATTACCATCAAGGTCAGTCACACTTCCCTTTTTCTGTCCATTACTTACGACAAAGACAGAGGCACCAACAACAGGGTCTCCATTATTGTCGACAACAGTTCCTTTACATACAGACTGCTGTTGAACAACAGCTGCATTCGCTTCATACGTAATGTTGGCATGCAGTAAACTTGTACTAAACAAAGCCACCATCAATAAGCTCGTAGTCCTTTTTCTTTTTAGGTACATAGGCTTTAAGTATACTTTAGGTTAAAAAAATGCTTTTAGGTTTATTAATCGCAAAGTTAAATCATTTTAAACGTCCATTCTACAATTACATGTGTAAAAGATGTTAAATATGTGTTTTATTTAGTTTATTGTGAAAAAAAACAACCACAATTCATTCATTCTTTTGCACTTTTCTACATTAAACAAGACCTGACAGCGGCTCTTCCAGGCACATGGATAACATGCTATTCAACAAAGGAAGCTCAATCGAGTAAAAAGAGACTGATTCTACTACTGTCAAGATTATACATTAATTAATACACAAAGATACTTTTCAAAACCACATGGAGCTATTTTAATAAATATAACTTGAATAGGACTATCAGAGTTTCTTCCGTCAATTCATCCTCTGTTACATTTATATAGTAATGCCCATAACTATATGAAAATCTTTTGTTCTTATCAGGTTTATCACGGTACACATTGATATATACACTCCTCGTGAAGTCTAATATATTTGAATTTAGGAACAGCCACTTTGCAACTCTTTGCGTCAACTGTCCATACTTATTACTGAGTTCATCGGGCATCATCGATGGTCGAAGAAAACACACATGAAATCCGTTATAGTGTGTAGATAATTGTGTACAAGGAAAACTATACGCATAACCCTCTGACGTAGAGACATTCCAACTCTCCGCCAACTCAAATGTCTTAAAGTGTTGTGTCAAAGAGTCAATTTGAGGGATGAGATGTTGAATAACTTCTGGCTTATTATTCTTCACAGCATTACATGATATTTCCAAAATATCAATCAAACTTCCTCGCCCAACATCCACCTTACGTGAAGAGTGTTCAGCCCCATCTTGCAAGTCAAAGAAGAAACAAGTCTTTAGTTGAATACCAAGCTTCTTACGTACAAAGGTTGTAGAAGAAAACACAGCATAACGCAGCAATGATGCTATTTTCATTTGACAAAGACTATCAGTGATTTCTTTCTTATTGCCTTTTAAATCCTTGTAAGCAAGTATATATGTTCGTTCTGAGAAGTGCGAACCCTTGATTACTTGCAAAGCGTACTTCTCAGACTCTCCGTCTACAACAATATACTGTTGTGAGGCGAGAGGATTATACAACTCCTTAAGTACAGGTGCATAGAGTTCATAATCCTGCTTATTACAAGGGGAAAGACGGTTCTGTGCCACCGATACTATCGCCATAAAGAGTAGCACTAAAAGCAACAAAACCTTAATGACATAAGTACTATAAAATTCTTTCATATCTTCATCTTCATCTTTATGCTCTTGATCGTAATTAAGGAAGCACCTTACTCTTCCAGTTTCCGTATCACCCTACACGGATTACCAGCAGCCACGACACTACTTGGAATATCATGTGTCACGACAGAACCAGCACCTATTGTTGTATTATCCCCTATTGTCACACCCGGAACAACTACGACATTACCACCAATCCACACATTATTTCCTACATGAATAGGTAGTGCATACTCTATCTTCTTATTACGCTGCCCAACATCAAGTGGATGACCAGCAGTATAGAAGGCGCAATTGGGTGCAATAAAAACATTATCGCCAAATGTCACCTTTGCTTCATCGAGAATCACACAATTAGTATTGGCAAAGAAGTTCTCACCTACTTCTATATTATAACCATAGTCACAGAAGAATGGGGCAACAATAAACATTCCGTCGCCAGCCTTACCCAACAACCTTCTCAGACGTTCCATGCGTTCCTCCCTACATGAAGGAGGAATCTGATTAATTTCAAAACATTCATTCTCGCAGTAGTATAAGTCTTTTAAAACTTCTGGGTCGTTTGCTTGATAAAGCATCCCTTTCTGCTGTTTCTCCTTCTCTGTCATAATCTTGACTTTAGCGTTTATGCTCACAAAGTTACAAATCAATTTCTAAGAAACAGAGAATTTCTTTCACGAAAAAGATATTTTTAAAGAAGAAAAGACTGAGATACGTGAAGTTTTTTGTATTTTTGCGACTACACTCTATTAATAACATAATAAAGAAAAAACATGAATACGATAACATACGAATTTGTACTGAGACTATTCGTAGCAGCTATGTTAGGTGGTGCGATTGGTTTAGAGCGTGAGTATCGTGCAAAGGAGGCTGGTTTCCGAACACACTTCCTTGTAGCATTAGGTAGTGGTTTGTTTATGATTCTATCACAGTTTGGCTTTGATGATGTACTTGGCCATTACGAGCAAGTGTCACTCGACCCCAGTCGTATAGCCTCACAAGTAGTAACGGGTATTGGTTTCATTGGTGCAGGAACGATTATCTTTCAAAAGCATGTGGTACGCGGACTGACAACTGCAGCAGGTCTATGGGTAACATCGGCTATTGGTATGACTGCAGGTGCAGGAATGTATGTACTCTCTATTGCAACAACTGTCCTTGTCTTGCTCTGTTTGGAAGCACTTTATTTTATACTCCAACACTTTGGAACACGCAATATAACAGTTACTTTTAGTACTCCAAAAGAAGAAAACATTCAACCTGTTTTGCAACGACTACGCGATAAGGAGATTATTATTGACTCCTATGAGATGACACGCAAAGACACTTCTTCAGGTCATTACTTTGTTGTGACGATGGAAATGAAGTTCAAACGGAAACGTTATAAGAATCATCTCCTCAACTTTATGGCTGAATTTGAAAACGTAACTGTTGAAACTATGGAGTAAATAGGAACTAAAAAAAATGGTTCTTCTATTAAACCCAAATCGATGTTTAACCTCTAATGATCGATTTTGGTTTAATACATAGATTGAAAATAGAATAAAGACTGATACATTTGCATAGTAAGACTATCCTAAATAGATAGTCTTACAAAGAAGACAAACTACAAGATAAAATGCAAATAGATACTATGTCTTTCTGTATTCTACAAATAGCTTATTCCCATACCATTGGTATTTGTAAACTATTTTCACACAACTCAAAACCAATATATGCTCTTTAGCCTTCTTAAAGACGCCCTTTAAGCTTGCAAAAGGTGCCCTTTAAGACCCTTACTAACGCCCTTTTGAAGTCCTATTAAGCATCTTTTCTTATACCGCTTCATAACCAACTGATTTACTGTTAGTTGCAAACATGCTTTTCACACATATTTTTGCCATTGTTTATAGATACTTTATTAGAAATTATGTAATGATTTTTCAAAATCTTATCTACAAAAGTTTTCTTCATGTAAATAATTTCTTCTTTTTACAAATTGCTCAGCAATAGGACTTAGCTGCCCCCAAAGTTGCAAAAATGAAGGAGTAAGATTTAGACGACCAAGGAGTAGATAACCACTAACCAAATACTAAAAGACGCACTGAAAAGCTAATCTACTATCTCCATTCTCAACATAGATAATACCACAATAAACGAAACCTAAACGAATCAAAGAAGCCTGCATCGGACGATTATCTGCATGGGTGTCTATACGAATAGAAGAGGTAAATGCCGAACAATAGTTGATTATGTCAGCCATTACACCATGTACACCTTCCACAGAAGCCACACGATGGATGACATAATAAGGTTGATCATCAAGCCAATCACCCTTATCAATACGGTGGTAATTAGGTTCTGGACCCGCCTTAGCTACAAATGTTGCAATAGGTTTCCCGCACTCATAAAGGAGATAACAATCACCTTGTGCAATGTCACGCCTTATAGTACTCTCAGCAGGATAATTTGCTGACCATTGATTAGGATTACCAGCTTTAATCATCTTTGCTTTCCCTTGCTCAATTAGGTTCGATACTATAGCAAAATCATCTGTTGATGCTTTGCAGATAGTACGATCAGACGATAGATTTATTGTTTTCTCCTTTGTCATAAGATTTATACTTTTGTAATGCTAACGATGCAAAAATACAAAGAAAACCTAACATCAAGTTCCTAATATAAAAGAAAGTTGTACAAAACGAAAAATAAAGAAAACCACACTGATAATAAATAGAGAAAAATAGTACGAAAAATAATTGCGAATAAAGAAATTAATATGTATTTTTGTCCTCATAATCAAATACTAATCTTATAAAAACTACGACAATGGAGAATAACCTTTTTAAGTGTTCAGCAAATAGACTGGAAGCACACTTGGGCAAAGACTCACATGAATTTACTAAAGATGATATCAAGCAAGTTGTCAGTGACTTGAACATCAGAATGGTCAACTTCATGTATCCTGCTGGTGACGGACGATTGAAGACACTAAACTTCATGCTTCACACACCCGACTACTTGGAGACAATACTTACAAGTGGCGAGCGCGTTGATGGTTCTTCGCTCTTCAGCTTTATTGCAGCTGGAAGTAGTGACCTCTATGTAATGCCACGCTTCTCTACAGCGTTCATCGATCCTTTCTCAGAGATACCAACACTTTGCATGCTCTGTTCTTTCTTCGATCGAGATGGTAATCCATTAGCTTCATCTCCAGAATATACACTCCGCAAGGCTATGAATGCCTTTAAGAAAGTAACTGGTATGGAGTTCCATGCTATGGGTGAGTTAGAATACTACGTTATCCGAGAGGATGAAGGTGTATTCCCTGCTGACGACCAACATGGTTATCACGAGAGTTCTCCTTTCTCAAAAGGCAATGACTTCCGTATGCGTTCTATGCAGTTGATTGCTGAATGTGGCGGTAAGATTAAGTATGGACATTCTGAGGTAGGTAATTTCATTGAGAATGGACGCTGCTACGAACAGAATGAGATTGAGTTCTTGCCTGTTCCAGCAAATGAATGTGCTGAACAGTTACTCATTGCTAAATGGGTGATTCGTAGCTTAGGTTACGAAGAAGGACTTGATATTACCTTCGCTCCAAAGATTACTGTGGGTAAGGCTGGTTCTGGTATGCATATTCATATGCGTATAATGAAGGACGGAAAGAACATGATGCTCGAAGGAGGAAAACTTTCTAAGGATGCTCGTCGTGCTATTGCTGGTATGATGGACTTAGCTGAGAGTATCACTGCCTTTGGCAATAAGAACCCAACATCATACTTCCGTCTTGTTCCACATCAGGAAGCTCCAACAAATGTATGTTGGGGTATGAGTAACCGTTCTGTACTTGTTCGCGTACCATTAGGTTGGACCTCTGGCGAGGATATGTGCCACAAGGCTAATAATATAGAGCCACTTACAGCGCGTGACTACTCTATCAAGCAGACTGTTGAGATGCGTTCTCCAGATGCTTCAGCTGATATCTATCAGCTTTTAGCAGGTCTTTGTGTGGCTTGTCGTCATGGTTTTGAGATGGCAAACGCTGAGGCTGAAGCTGAGAGAACCTTTGCAGACGGTGATATCCACGACCCAAAGAATGCAGAACGCTATGCTACTTTGGCTCAGTTGCCTGATAGCTGCACTGCTTCAGCAGACTGCTTGGAACGTCAGCGTAAGGTTTATGAGGAGTATGATGTATTCTCTCCTGCAATGATTGATGGTATTATCAAACAGCTTCGCTCATACAACGACCGTACACTACGCCAAGAGATAGAAGGCAAGGAGATGATGATGGAGAAGCTTGTTCGTCAATACTTCCACTGCGGATAAAGCATACATCATTCTAATATGTGACTACTATTAGTCCAAATATAAAATCCCAGGCAACGAAAAGGTTGTCTGGGATTTTTCAAATAGAAATGTTTTATTTAATAATACATACATCTAATCTCTTGTTTAACATATTATTACAAGACTATCATACAAACCTATCAGAAGAGAAATAATGGCATACACTTTGCTCCTTTTACATCTATTAAAGATTAAGAAATTATGAGTTTACAAGAAATATTAGATCATAGAAGGGCTGTCAGACATTTCGACCCTAAGAAACCTCTCGATAGCACAGTTGTAAAGAAATGTATTGAACAAGCGACATTGGCTCCAACAAGTTCTAACTTACAACTTTGGGAGGCTTATCATGTTACTGATAAGAAGGTTTTGGAGAAGTTGGCACCAGCATGCTTAAACCAGTTGACAGCACGTTCTGCACAACAGATTGTTGTGTTTGTGACTCGACAGGACCTCTATAAGAAACATGCACAGGCGACACTTGCATTTGAAAAGGAGAACATCAACAAGTACAGTCCCACAGAGAAGAAGGAAAAACGCATTAAGAAATTAGAACTATATTATGCGAAAGTAATGCCGTTTCTCTATTCACGTTGCTTTGGCTTGTGGGGACTTGTTCGTAAAGGCTTAGCACAAACGATTGGACTTTTCCGCCCAATAATACGTCAAGTAAGTGAAGGCGACATGCGAGTTAGTGTACACAAGAGTTGTGCTTTGGCTGTTCAGACATTTATGTTGGCTATGAGTGAGGCTGGCTATGACACTTGTCCACTTGAAGGTTTCGATAGTCTGTTGGTAAAGAAGGCACTGAATCTACCTTACAATACAGAAATAAACATGGTTATAACCTGTGGCGTTCGTATGCCAGATGGTGTTTGGGGAGATCGTTATCGCCGCCCATTTGAGGAAACCTATCATTTGGTTTAGCACCCCTTCTGTAAATTATCATTGCTGTATGATACTCCTTCATTGCAAGAAGAAAACATACAGAATAGTTAACGGATAAACAAAAAGCAATAAGAAGGGATTTAGTAAGGATTTTATCCTTATCCATTGTCTTATTCAAATAGAAATACGTATCTTTGCAAAGAATCTGAACAAAACAATGGATAAGGATATTAAAGACTTAAAAATAGCTGTAGCCGGAACGGGCTATGTAGGTCTCAGCATTGCAACACTGCTGAGCCAACACCACCATGTAACAGCTGTTGACGTAGTAAAAGAAAAGGTTGACCTCATAAACAACAGACGTTCGCCTATTCAAGATGATTATATTGAACAGTATTTGGCAGAAAAGGATTTATATCTTACTGCCACATTGGATGCAGAGACTGCTTATAGGGATGCAGACTTTGTAGTCATTGCTACACCAACAAATTATGATCCAGTGAAGAACTACTTTGACACACGACGTGTTGAGGAAGTTATCGAAATCGTAATGAAGGTGAATCCTGATGCGATAATGGTCGTTAAGTCTACGATTCCTGTTGGCTACACTGAGTATATTAGAGCAAAATACAAGTGTAATAACATTCTCTTTGCTCCAGAATTCCTACGTGAAAGTAAAGCACTTTACGACAATCTTTACCCAAGTCGCATTATCATTGGTCGACCTGAAGGTGACGAACGCTTGAAACAAGCAGCGCAGCTATTTGCCCAATTACTACAAGAAGGAGCAATAAAGGAGAATATCCCTACCCTATTTATGGGACTAACAGAGGCAGAAGCGGTGAAACTCTTTGCTAATACTTACCTTGCACTACGCGTAAGTTACTTCAATGAGTTAGACACCTACGCTGAGGTAAAAGGTCTTGATACATCTAACATTATTCAAGGTGTATGTCTTGACCCACGTATTGGCTCTTTCTACAACAATCCTTCTTTCGGTTATGGCGGCTATTGTCTGCCTAAGGACACTAAGCAACTGCTTGCTAACTATGCCGATGTACCTGAGAATCTTATCCAGGCTATCGTTGAGAGTAACCGTACACGCAAGGATTTTATAGCCGACCAAGTGTTGCATAAAGCTGGATATTACGACTATTACGACCGTGGTGACTATAGCCCAGAAGATGAGAAGGAGTGCGTCATTGGTGTTTACCGTCTCACGATGAAATCTAATAGTGACAACTTCCGCCAAAGTTCAATTCAAGGAGTAATGAAGCGTATTAAGGCAAAGGGTGCACAAGTCATCATCTATGAGCCTACGCTTGAAGATGGCGCAACCTTCTTCGGTAGCCTTGTTGTCAACAACCTTGCTGACTTCAAACAGCGTTGCCATGCCATCATTGCCAACCGATACGATAAATGCCTTGATGATGTAAAGGAAAAAGTGTACACAAGAGATATATTTAGAAGAGATTAATATAATCCCATTCTCCACCCTCAGCCAATGTATTCATACTCATCACTCATGGTGCTAATAGTAAACACCATGAGTGCTAATGATATACACCCTCCGAGAAGTAGATAGGAAGAGCTTTACCCATTTGTTAGTAAATAAGACTTACACCACCAAGAGAGAGTATTTATTACTTGCGTATATTAAGAATGAACTCTCCAAAGTAAACACGAAAATACTTGTATAAAAGAGAGCCCACAGCGAATTATATATTAACAAAATACCGTTAAAATCAACTCTCACCCTTTCATATAGAGTCTTCTACCGCCCTCTATAAGCTAAACATCACTATATCAACTTTTAGGTAAAACTATTTTTCCTGTCATATCTGTCATAACTTATATACTCATAACTCTCTACTCATCAGCAAGATACAACAAATATTAAAAGTGACAGCAACGTACATTTAAACTAAATGTGGTATTATTCACAAGATAAATACGCTTTATAAAGAGATTGCCCAGACCTATAACTATAAAAAGATAAAAAGGCTTGTCTCCCGACAAGCCTATTTATAATACAAAAACATTATGAAATAATTTATTTCGCGAACAAGATTATCATTTAATAATTCTGGCTTATGTCGCACATTTACAAGTGCGACACTTGCGTTCACAGTACCGCTCGCACTGTACGCGAATGTCATATCCCAACATTGCACCGAGAATGAAATCCTCTTCTGGCGTTAGTTGGTTAAGAGGTTTGGTAATCATCAGCCGGATGGCATCAAGACACTCCTGACGACCAAAGAACAGGTTCATACGGTCACGACCCACCGGCTGAATGATATATGGGATATTCTGATGCTCAAGGCGGAGCGTAGCGAATGACTCATACTTCTTATTACAAGTATACAAGACCATCTGTCGAACACCCTTCTTGTACTCATAGATGTGATTCATCAACACCTTCATATCGGCGGTCATCATATCTGTCATCATAGTTATCCCTTCGTGTGAATAGTTATAATGTAAGCACTAAGTTTCAAGTTACCTTACAATGCAGGCTTAATAGCTGCCAACCATGCATCAATACGGCTTTCAGTCTGATCCTCCTCGTTTACATCGTCCAAAGCAAGACCTACGAACTTACCATCAACAACAGCCTCGCTGTCATCAAAAGTATAGCCATCTGTTGATACACCAGGAAGGATATTTGCACCCTGTGCTGCATCATAAATCTCCTTCATTGCACTACAGAAAGTATCTGAATAGCTCTCGCTATCACCGCAACCGAAGATTGCAACAGTCTTACCAGAGAGGTCAGCACCCTTCAGAACGTTAATACCATCATACCAATCATCCTGCAACTCACCTGCGCCCCATGTTGAAGAGCCAAGGATAAGGTTATCATTCTCTGCTACAACTTCTGCAGAGAAATCTGACACGTTAATAGCTTCAACGCCGAGCTTCTCAGCGATGGTATTTGCAATGCTTTCGCATGTACCGGTTGATGAACCGTAAACAACAATAGTCTTCTTCATATTTTGTTACTGATTTAATTTCTGATTGTATTAATCTTTACGGTTGCAAAGATACAATGAAAAACTATTACCTGCAATACCTAAAAATGATGGTTTGTACAAAATACCTACTTTTAGTGAGTACTTTCTTTTACTTTACAAACTTCTTTCCATTTCTTATATATATACCTTTAGGTAGATTCGCATCAGAAGTTCCTACATAACGACCATCTAAGAGGTAAATACGGTTATCATATTGCTCTGATACCTTCTTTTGACCAATCGTATTAATACCCAAAGCCTTTCTACGTAAAACTTCTCTCAGTCCTGCAGCAACGTCAATCTGCCCATATCCATAAAGATTATTAGGATAACTGAGTGACGTATCATAATGAGAACAAGTCTTAGCGAATATCTCCAGACAATCAGCTGGCGTCAACGTTGGATCAGCTTGTAACCAAAGTGCTATTGCACCCGTCACAACTGGTGCAGACATTGACGTTCCTGCATTAGCATTCCAAGCATAGGTACGACCATTATATTCAAAATGACGCACATCACTTTTTACAGAAGCATTTACATTCTTTGGATTATTGATAAAGAAGGTACTATAAGATGAGATGATATTCTGACCTGGTGCCATTACGTCTGGTTTTATACGCCCATCCAATGTTGGTCCCATAGCTGAAAACGGAGAACGGATGCCCTTCTCTCCACTATCATACACCTTCTTTTCACCTAAATAATTAACAAACTGTGTACGATAGCTTGTCGAACCAGCACATATCACATCTGGCGAACTGGATGGTGAGAAGATTGTATATCTACAATCCCCTGCATCCAACACGGGGTCAAGTGAATGTGGAAACATGTAGCCCGACATACGGTAAAGTTCTATATCAGCATCCCTACCCATAACTTGAAGTGAAACTTGCGGACTATCTCCAAGCTTCGATGGACTACTAATTTGAAAATCATAAGCCGTCTCACTGGTATCATAACTATTCGGATATGCCAACACACGCCATATATATTTCTTTCCACCTACTAATAAGGAATCGGTAAGTAGTGAGTCTTGAGCATTACAAACATTAACCGTTGAGATATCAACGATTTGAGGAGAAGCCACGTTATCATATACACTTACTCGAAAAGTAAACGTCTGCTTAGACTTTGCCGTACAACTAAAGCGTTTCTCATTACCCATGATAAAAGCTCCAGCTCGCTCTTTTCCTATATTCTTATGTATATACGAATTTCTTGCTCCATCGTTACCAGCAGAAGAAACAATGATTCGTCCTGGTCCTATTAGTTTAGCAAGTAGCTCATAATATAATTGGTCATAGCCATGAAAATCCTGTGAACTACCCTCACTAAAATTGATGACACACGGTTGATGCATACGTTCCGCATAATCGAATATATACTTAAAACCAAGTGCATCCGTGGCATAGGTAAACTTATAATAATCTTTTGGATCTATCAAAGAAGCATTATCAGCAGCATTATCAACCAATACTAAATCGGCATCACAAGCCATACCACGATAAGGGGAAACGACTCCATTCCCTTCTACTCCACTACCGGCAGCAATGCCAGCTGTATGTGTTCCGTGTGTTTGTGTCTCACCATCAATGGGATGTCCTAATTTTAACAAGGCATCACGACCTACATAATCGCGACCTACATATAATGTTGAGCCGATAGTATCACGCGACAACTGATCCCATAATGCTTTGATACGATACTGGCTCATATCAGCTGAATAAAAATTAGGATGCGTCAAATCAAAACCAATATCTTGTACACCAACAACGACACCATGTCCAGTATAGCTCTGCGATAGTCCTTCACCCGTATAAACTTTTTCAGCATTAACAACTATTCGAGTAGTATCCATTTGTATGCTGCATCGTCTACCTGTCTCTATTCGCTTCACTTGTCTGCCACACGACAATGCCCCGAGCTTACTAAGAGGAATGGCTGCTATACTAATATCCCCCACACGTGCCAACTCCTTACAGCCATACAGCCTTAGAACTTCTGCCGCATTACCATCAATACGTACAAAAGCAGTCAACAATCTATCATCACTCTGACTACGGGTAAGCTGCTTCGTTGCCAACGCTGAAGCCATTGCTTCACGAACAAAGGGCGACATCTTCTCATAGCGAGGACGCTGAGCAATAATGCCAAGAGAGGTAAATATGAAGAGTAGAGAAACTATTAAACGGTTCATTTCTTTATAGGCTAATTACAAATAATGTATTATATAAGTAATGTATTCTGCCACAAAGGAACAAAAAAAAACTGACATATACAAGAAGTATTAGACCTCAGTACCGTATGTACGAAGCATCAACATGGCTCTTCTACAAACAACTTATTCCCATGTCATTGATTTTTGTAAACTATTTTTATGTAGCTCAAAACCAATACATGCTCTTTTGGCTTCTAAGAGATGCTTAATTGACTTGCAAAAGACGCCCTTTAAGCCCCTTACTAACGCCCTTTTGAAGTCCTATTAAGCACCTTTAAATTTACCACTTTATAACTGATTGATTTTCTTATGGTTACAAACCTACTCCGTATATCTATTTTTTACCGTTAGTTATAGATATTTTTCTTGAACATATGTAATGTTTTTTCAAAGTCTTATCTATAGATTTTCGAAGTTTAAAAAGAAATGATTTTCAATGTCAGAGGATGATAATAGGATAGATAGACGACTGTTTTAGCCATATTTTTGTTTAGTGAGTAACCTTGGTTGTTTCGTTAAAGCAATACGAAAAGCATCCACATATTTAACGGAAGAACCAAAAAAGGCTATAAGTCATAATCTGACTCATAGCCTTCCATTTACGTATATGAAACCTTCTCTACATGAGAATATGTTGATTTCTTACTTGTTCAAGCCACGGTTGTTCAGTGTAACGTTGAGAAGCTTTACATACTCACGATACTGACGGTCGCTCAAAACATAACGCATATAAGAAAGATCCTTCTTAATAGCACTCTGAACCTTAGTGTCACGCTCTGAGTTATCAGCAACAGAAGCATTCATCATCTCTGTAGCAAAAGTACGATTAATATCCTCAACAACATCAACCTGATCATAATTAAGATTCAACGCACGACTAAGAGCGTATGTGCTTACATTGAACTTGTATGCGTTAGCATTTGTAGTTGTGTTGTTGTTATCGTTCTCACCTGCTGCAAAAGCCATTGTCATACTCATCACTGCTGCTACTGTCAATACAATCTTCTTCATATTCATTATCCTTTCTTAATTATTTAAAGTCTTATTAAAAGACTTATCATTATCTTTTATTCTGTAATTAATTCCCTTATTACGAATGCAAAGTTACAAGATTATTCGGACTTAATATAACTATTCGTTACTTATCATTAATTTTTGCTTATATTTTTGACACACATCAATGCGTTTGATTTATATCAGTTACAAAAACATAGATACGACCCTACCCTTCCTAATAAACCAAATATAATAGTAGTACGAAAAAGAAAAAACAGTAACTAAGCAGATTTTATTCCGTTTTAAATCATTACCTTTGCAAATACGTATAATAAATATCGATTAATAAAAATAACAATGGAGAATAATAAACATCGACTCGTTGTAGTCAGCTACGAACTATATAGTATCAAAAATGGTGAGGAGCAATTCCTCGAAAAGACAGAAGATATGCAGCCAATGCAGCTCTATACAGGTTGCGACATGGCGTTACCAGCCTTTGAGCAGGAGATTGTTAAGTTTGAAAAAGATGCAGACTTCAAGTTCTCTCTCACTAAGGAGCAGGCTTATGGGGAGCATGATGACAACAGTGTTTTAGCTCTCGACAAGGCTACCTTCTCACCTAACGGAGTTTTTGATACTGAGAACATCTATAAAGATGCAGTTGTTCCTTTGCAGAACGAAAATGGTCAGCGTTTCTTAGGAAAGGTTTTGGATATATCAGACGATAAAGTAACCATCGACCTCAACCACCCTCTCGCAGGCAAGGACCTTGTTTTCTATGGTCATATTTTCGAGAATCGTGAGGCAAGTGAAGAAGAAGTAAAAGACTTCTTTGAGCAAATGAATCAGCATCACTGTGGTGGTGGCTGTGGCGGAGGCTGCGGTAGCGACAACGGAGGTGGCTGTGGTTGCGGAGATCATGAAGATGGAGCAGGTGGCTGCTGCGGCTGTCATTAAGATAAATTCTCCCTCTCTCGTCCAGCTATTTACAATGGGACATATAAAGAGATGAGGATGATAGGAAAGTCTACATCAAATTATTCTTTCCTATCAATCACGCATCACGATTATCATTCATAGGATCTTTGGTATGAATACATTCGGAAAGCTCTTCACACTTACCACCTTCGGCGAAAGCCATGGAGCTGCCGTAGGTGGTATAGTTGATGGTATGCCAGCTGGTGTAACCATTGACACAGACTTCATTCAGCGTGAATTGGCACGTCGCCGACCAGGTCAAAGCCATATCACAACGGATAGAAAGGAAGCAGACCAAGTAGAACTGCTAAGCGGTGTGTTTGAGGGAAAGTCAACAGGTGCGCCCATTGGTTTTCTTGTTCGCAATACCAATCAACATTCAAAGGACTATGATAATATCCGTGACATCTTTCGTCCGTCACATGCCGACTATACATATTATAGCAAATATGGTATTCGTGACTATCGTGGAGGCGGGCGGGCGTCTGCTCGCATTACACTTTCACGCGTCGTAGCAGGAGCCTTAGCCAAACTTGTGTTGCGCCAACAGGGGATTTGTATCTCTGCCTACACGTCACAAGTGGGCGACATCCAACTTGAGAAAGATTATCATAAATATGATTTAAATCTCATTGAGTCTAACCCAGTTCGCTGTCCTGACCCTTTAAAAGCAAAGGAGATGGAGGACCTAATAGCAGATGTAAAACGCGAAGGAGACACTATCGGTGGCGTTATTTCTTGCGTTATCAAAGGCTGTCCAGTGGGCTTAGGCGAACCAGAATTTGGAAAACTTCATGCACAATTAGGTGCTGCTATGCTTAGTATCAACGCTGTGAAGGGTTTTGAATATGGTGAAGGGTTTGCTGGTTCTTCATGGAGAGGTAGCCAGCAAAACGACACTTTCCTACCAACTGGCGATGGTATGCAATACCCAAGATGCAATGTAGAAACGAACCATAGCGGTGGCATACAGGGTGGAATCAGTAACGGAGAGGATATTTACTTCCGTGTTGCATTCAAACCTGTTGCAACCCTACTTATGGAACAGCAGACGGTGAACATAGAGGGTGAGGCAACAACGATGGATGTACGTGGTCGACATGACCCTTGTGTCTTACCTCGCGCAGTCCCTATTGTTGAGGCTATGGCTGCAATGACAATACTTGACGCATTGCTGATAAGTAAGACTAACAGACTGTAGACAATTTCTTTCGTAAGGACTTACTTCCCACAGCAGTGATAAAACAACATATTAGAAGGAGTTAAATCTTATCTTCTCACGCTTACATTCTGTAGATAGTAGCGGAGGCAGACATGGACTTAACTCCTTCTAATTTGTTTTAGCTCTATTTCATTTTAATAATACAGAGCTAACCTATCTTCTTCTCGTTTGTTATAGGCTTGCAATAAAAGCACTTAAAGACATTCCACCGTCCAAAGAAGGCGAATATGATTCAAGTACATTGAGCTTTGTACTACCAATAACGTCCTTTAAATCCTTTGCAGTATTCAGTACACAGATATCTCCAGCCAAGCCACAAACATCTATCTGTTCTATCTTCAAAGCCTTAATTAATTGATGGAGAACACCCGCAGAAGCTTCGTTTTGCATAATAGAATACTCATCCTTCTCTATGCTATCACCCTTATATAATAAGGTAAAGCCACCCTTTGATTCATTAAGTGCAACCAATAGTGATTGCCAAAGAGCTGCCCCAACAGAATGTTGTACACAATGACGTGGCCACATTCCACCCTCATCAGCAAACGAACTATGATGATAAGGATGCCAATCTGCTGTAACAATCTTCACGGTATATTCATTACCCTGCTCCTTTACATATGTTGCCAGCGCATCCATTGCCTCAGCTGCGCCTGCTACAGGAAGTGTTCCTGTAATAAAGTCGATTTGCGGATCGACTATTAACAATAGTTTTTTCATATTTTATTGTCCCTTTAAACAATAAGACCTAATAGTTTCATTATCTATATTACAAAGCTAACAGAATATAAATCGTAGCTTTATAATATCAACGTTAATACGCTACAGATATTTTCTGAACACCCCAAAAGTAATATAAAAATAGTGATACACAACCCATGTATCACTATTTTCCTCTTAAGTTTTTATACTTGTGCGTTGTCTGGCTCAATCTCATGAGCATCTACTTCTATCACTCCACGCTTAACGTGACCATCGTAAGTAACGAAATAAATACCCTTACCTGGTGTCCATTCCATACAGAAGAGTTCTCCAGGACTATCATAACCATTCTTCTTGATAACACGCAACGCCCATTCTTGTGAACGACCACTTTGTATAAGACCACTCGCAACAAACTCACCATTGTTAACAAGCAAGAATGAGTCTGATGTCTTGCCTGTTGGTAGAACTGTCACCGCACCATTGGCTTCAAACAAAACATCCTCAACTTCAAACATAGAGAAGATTCCCTTTTGTCTTAAAAGCAAACGGAATTGCTCCATTTCAAGGCTATTACGCTTAAAGTTCTTAAAGTTAATAACGCCATTCTTCACCAGAAAAACGCTCTCTCCCTTAATAATATGACGTAGACGGGCAGAACGCATAGCAAAGCGAACGAGCATATTAAAGCCTGTCCACACTGCCAAAGCAAAGAGAATATGCCACATAGACATATCTGGATTGTACAAGACACCACCGACTAAAGCACCAATTACAAAGGCACTTACAGTATCAAGTGGCGTAAGTTGTGCCATCTGAGCTTTTCCTGTAATACGCAGAAAAGCCAAGATACCTATCATACCCGTAACAAGTTTCAAGGTAATGCCTATGTAAGGTTGAATAAAATCAATCATTTTTCGTTGTCTTTAAGACGTTATTATAAATTCTATTTTTATTCGTTTTGATGCTGCAAAAATACGTCTTTTATACTTAACTCGCAAATAACATGACTAAAAAATACTACGAAACAATTAATTCTATTTACGGAAAGCTTAAAAACAAGTCTTTCATAGCTATAAAGCCTCCTGTAGAATTAAAAAAGAAAGCAACTCCTTTGTCAGTTCAGAAATAATATATAACTTCGCACCGAACAAACTGGTAGAGTGATTAATAGATACCTGAATAAGAGGAATTTCCACCTTTACCATAAAAGAAAGATAAAAATGGAATACTATATCAAGATTAATGAAGAAAAGAGAGGTCCTTATAGCCTCAACGAATTAGCCGAAAGAAAACTGGATGCTACAACGTTAGTAATGCCAACAGATGGTGTAGAATGGATTCCTGCCAACCAAATAGAAGAACTTCGAACACTCTTTGAGAGTAAGGATTCTATCAACAAGGCAGAGAAAACAGAAGAAATACCTTTTGTTGAGGCAAGACCTATCATACAAACAGCACAACAAGAAGCCGTACAGCAGCCACAAGCAGCACCTAAGAAGAAGAGTCACGCTGGTTGCCTTATCGGTATTTTGCTTACATTGGTTGTCTTGGTTGCAGTGATGGTTGTCACTTGTCCAAAGACAGAACAACACAAGGAAGTACTCTCTACCGTTATCACCACTACTGTAAATGATGCAGTAAATGACAACGATAATCTTACAGGCAACACCTTCATCGACAATGCTTTCAAAACAGTCAGCAATGCTTTTGCTGGTAAGGTGATTGAGACAGCCGTTGATAACCTCGTCACTGTCGACAACTATGTTGTATGTTCATTAGGTAAGGTACACTATGAAGGCAAAGATCATATCGTATCTTTAGGTGTCTTCGGCCATATCTTTACTGTTGATGAAGATGACCTTCGAGAAGCTGCAGAGCAGTATTACAAGAAAGAAGAAATCAACATGAAGGAACAACTTAAGAAAAAAGCACAGAAGATGTTGCAGGAAAACATCATTGCACCTGCTACATCAGCCATCGAAGGACTATTGGGAAGTGCTATGGACGGACTTCTTGATGAAATTGGTTTAGATAATCAATCCTCAAAACCAAGTAAGAAAAAGTCAGTGGAAGCTGATTCTATCTAAGTAAAGATTACGCTTTTAGATAACAAGATAACTGACTTATAGATGGATAATAACGCAAAAGATAGTTGTTAAAAAACAATATTTCTACATAAAAGGAAAGGTTTTTACATATTATCTTTTGCATATAAACAATATTTTATATAAATTTGCACCATTAATTTAAATAGAATACAAAGATGAAGAGATTATTTTTTTTAGGGTTAATAACGTTGCTTTTTGTATCTTGCGCCTCTTCTTTAAATAGTGAAAAGATTGACACTCTGAGAGAACAGCAGAAGGTCCTCAAGATGACTACAGAGTTAAACAAACTTCAGTTGAATTACGAGAAAGAGAAGGCAAACAATGTCGACCTCAGCAAGAAAGCAGCTGACATCAATGTTGAAGCAAATGTAGCTACAACAGAATTCAACACAACCAACGCATCAAGCACTGTAAAGGATGCAAAGAGTACTATCAAAAGACTGAAAGAAGCTAAGGCTATCAATAAAAAGTTAGCTAAGAGTCAGAGGACTTTAAGCAAGATGGAAAGAAAGATTGCTAAGCTTCAGGCTAAGATTGATGACTGTAACAAACGCATCAAGTTTGTTAACAATAACAATTAATATCGTCAAAAATATTATCGAGAACAAAGGACGCACATTTTGTGCGTCCTCTTTTATGTCTATTTGTTGTATTGACACCCACTTTTCTCGACCTTATTACTAAAACTTACTACGAAAAACCTTTATTTTACTCTCTAAAAAAAAATCACATAATGATAAAAAAATTACTTATATCACCATTGGTACTATTGGCTCATTTACCAATATACTCCCAAATGCTCTTTTCAGAGAATCTAACAATGAATATTGATAGTACAAAGACGATACAAGGTACATTATTACCTGTATTGGATTTCAAGACTGAGCAGGAGAATATTCTTACTCTTAAGAATACAGCCAACCTTAATGTCTTGATAAAACATAAGCGTGTCATCAACTTAATCAACAAATTAGAGTTCTCTACATATGGTAAGAAAATAACGGTAAGTGGAGGATTTGTACACGTTGAATATCGCTATCTGTTAAGTCCTTCGATTGAGGTTTATCCTTATGCTGAGTCACAATGGGCTGGTAGCCGTGGTATGGAGTTTAAGGTTTCATCAGGTTTACAATCACGTTATCAGCTCATCAACAAGGAGAAAGTGCAACTTCTTGTTGCTGCAGGATTGTTCTATGAATTTGAGAAATGGAAAGACCCTACTCCTAATGCCAACCCTTTATATGCTTATAGTCGCAGTATTAAGAGTCATCTCTCGGTAAGCTTTAAGCATCATATTAATGACCATTGGGAGTTGACAACCACTGCTATCCACCAAGCAAAGCCAGACAGCTACTTTAAAGCTGCTCGATTCGGTGGCGCAGCAGACTTAAAGTATAATATTACACCTCACATTGGAATTAATGGTGCCTACCGTGTCATCTACGACACAGCACCAATTGTACCAATTAGGAAGACTTATACAACCGTAGAGGCTGGTCTTAGTGTATCATTCTAAGTAGTACAACAGTGATAAATTAGCAATAAGGCAATACTTTTTTGCATCTTTTTTTGCTATAAAATATGGTTCTTCCGTTAAGTATGCGGACGCTTTTCGTATTGCTCTAACGGAAGAACCGAAGTTACTCACTAAACAAAAACATAGATAAAACAATCATCTATCTATCCTATTATCATCCTCTGACATTAAAAAACTTTTTGTTTTAAGACTTTGAAAATGCCAGATAAGGGTTTGAAAAATCATTACATAATTTCAAATAAGACATCAATAAATAACGGCAAAAACACATACAAAAAGCAGGTTTGTAACCATAAGGAAATCAATTAGTTATAAAGTAGCAAAGTAAAAGGTGCTTAATTGGACTTCAAAAGGGCGTTAGTTAGACCTCTAAAGGGCACCTCTTGCAAGTCAATTAGGCATCTTTTAGAAGCCAAAAGAGCATATATTGGCTTTGAACCACATGAAAACATTTTACAAAAATGTGTATATTTTAATATTGGAGACGCAGAACAAGTGGAAGATGGTCGCTAAATCCATTATTAAAACGCATACCATTATAATTACGGCGGGGCTTTACTCCGCCGTATTTTGTATCTTCTTCTAATAGAAACGGCGCATCATTGATACGACAATCTGTTACCCACGAACGCAGGTTTACACTTACGAGTATCTGGTCCAGACTTCCCCACTCTCCATGATAACGATAAGTTCCCTTCGCTCCATTATGTCCATGTACTCCCGCAGATATATTAATCAAACCATGTTCATACGCACGTTGTAGTGACGGACTATCTGCATAATCATTAAAGTCACCCATCACTAATAGTTTCGGGTCTGTATACTTACTACGAAGAGAATCTATAGCACTACACAACCGCTCCATCACATGCATCCTAAAAGGACGAGAATAAACTTCGCCACCCATTCGACTTGGTGCATGAAGTAGGAAAATGTGTAGCGTATCACCGCTTTCTATTTCACCTTCTACATGTAGAATATCCCGAGTTGGGCGCATTTCCTTCATGGGTATGACACGTATCGTATCGGCTTTTATCAAACGGAAGGAAAAAGGAGAATACAATAACGCCACATCTATACCACGTGCATCATTCGAAGCAGTCATCACATATTCATAACGAGCTTTTCGCAACAGGGAACGACGAGTAAGATCAAAGAGTACACTATCGTTCTCTACCTCGCATAAACCTACAATATCTGGCAGTGTCCACCCACTGCTATCTTCACCACAAGCGATGATTGTCTGCCCTATCCTATTCAGTTTCTGCCAATACTTCGTACGTGTCCAATGGCGAGGAGAGTCAGGTAAGAATTCATAATCATTCTTCAAAGTATCATGCTGGGTATCAAATAAGTTCTCGGCATTGAGTTCAACAATCGTCAAACGACTTTGAGCTACTGATAAAAAAGAACTCAACAAGAAGAAAAAGGTTAACAAGATACGCATAAGTTTCAGGTTTATAGATAAGTAAGTTATTATTTCTTTATCTCAATATCACGTGCTACATGATTACGTATCTTAGTCAGATACGCTTTCATTCCTGCAGCATCTTTATCGTCAATTATCTGCAACAACTCTTTTAACTCTGTGCGTATCTGTGCTACTTGGTCATACGTATAAGGATTAAAGAGGATTTCTTGAAGCAGATAATCATCTTCATTCAGAACTCCCTTAGCAATCTGCATGTGCCGTTTAAAGGTTGTTCCTGGTGCATCTTGATGCTTCATCACAGCAGCAAAAACAAAGGTAGAGACGAATGGAATACTCAATGAGTAAGCTACTGTCTTATCGTGTTCCTCAAAGCTATACTCATAAATATTCAAACCTAACCTTTGATAGAGGTCTTTAAAGAAGATTCGACCCATATAATCGCCCTCACTGATGATGATAGCATTCTCTTCACTTAGCTGATTGAGATTGGCAAAGGTTGGACCGAACATTGGGTGCGTAGAGACATAAGGGTGTCCACATTGGTCGTACCAGCCCTTCAAACCTGTCTTCACCGAACTAATGTCTGATAAGATGCAATCCTTCGGCAATATTGGCAGTACTTCTTCAAAAGCGGGTATCGTGTATCTCACCGTTACGGCATTGATAACAAGCTCTGGCTGAAAGCCTTTCACCTCCTCCAAAGATGTAAATCTCTGACAATTGTAAGTGAAGCGAAGACGGCGTGCATTCCTTTCGTATGCCGCCACTTCATGATCGAAACTAAGCAAGTCGATGAAGAAACTTCCCATCTTACCTGCTCCCATAATCAGTATTTTCATGTTTCTTGGGTGTTAGGTAATAAATGATAGGTGTTGGGTGTTGGGTGTTTACGAATTGTAATGGTGGCTGTTAGGTGATGAGTGGTGAGTAAAGAAAAGCACATTTAGGAAGATTCTACATAACGTCATCATATCCCCTTCATCACTATTCATCAACACCCAACATTCATCACCCAACACCCATTACCCTACTTATTCACAACCTCCAACTGCTGACGTACACTCTCCTCATGTATTAGCTCAAAGACTTGAGCAGCAAAGTTGGCATCCATACCGCAAAGACTTGCTTGTGCACCACGCTTTTCGAGGATTTCACCATATCTACCAGCTTGGAGAATGGTCATATTATGCTCTTTCTTAAAGGTTCCTATCTCACGACAAATACGGAAACGCTTGGCAAGAAGTCCCATTAAAGAGTTGTCAATTTCGTCTATTTGCGCACGAAGAAATCTTAATCCTTCGGTTGTAGAGGCATGATCACGCACTACTAAAAGGGACAGAATATAATCAAGAATATCAGGAGTCACCTGCTGTTCTGCATCACTCCACGCCTTCTCTGGAGTACAATGACTCTCTACGATCAAACCATCAAAGCCTAAGTCCATAGCTTGTTGGCATAGTGGCGCTATCAAATCGCGACGACCACCAATATGACTTGGGTCACAGATTATGGGAAGTCCTGGTATTCTTCTACGCAACTCTATAGGTATCTGCCACATAGGTGCATTTCTATAGATCTTCTTATCATAGCTTGAGAAACCTCGATGGATAACTCCTAAACGTTTCAAACCGGCCTGATTGAGTCTTTGAAGTGCACCAATCCACAGCTCAAGGTCAGGATTTACTGGGTTCTTTACCAATACAGGGATATCTATTCCTTGCAAAGCATCAGCCAAAGCCTGCATGGCAAAGGGGTTAGCAGATGTTCTTGCACCTACCCAAAGGATATCCATACCATATTTCAGAGCCACTTCAACATGCTCAGGTGTCGCCACCTCGGTTGAAATCATCATACCAGTCTCTTCCTTTACACGCTGCATCCATGGTAAAGCCATCTCTCCATTACCCTCAAAACCACCCGGTTTCGTACGTGGCTTCCATACACCAGCACGAAAGATATGGCACCCTTTGGCAGCAAGATTACGTGCCGTAGACATCACTTGTTCTTCTGTTTCAGCCGAACAAGGACCTGCAATGACTAATGGACGTTCCTTGTCGCTCGGAAGTCGCAAAGGCTCTAACTCTAATTCCATAATCATATATCTTTTATTCCTTATTTACTTAATTGTTCCCCAAAGGTAATACAAATGATGCATAAAACCTTATTTTACCATTCTAAAGATGCAATTCGGTCGCGTGCTTTCATCATTAGCTCGTCTTTTGCACATAGGGAGATGCGCACATAACGACGACCATTGCTTCCAAAAATGAAGCCTGGCGCAATAAACACACGTGCTTCATGCAACACACGCTCTGTCAACTGTTCGACATCAGCATACTTCTCAGGTATTTTACCCCATAGGAACATACCGACTTGAGCCTTATCAAAGGTGCAACCTAACAGTGTCATTATCTCTTCTGCTATACCTCTACGATGACGATAAACCTCTACATTATATTGCTGATGCCATTCATCTGTATTCGTATTCATGGCTTCTGCTGCCGCTAACTGGATACCACGGAAGGTTCCAGAGTCTATGTTACTCTTCACTTTCAATATCCATGAGATAAAGGTTGGGTTAGTAATGCACATTCCGACACGCCAACCTGGCATATTATAAGACTTCGAAAGGGAATTGAATTCTATGCAACAGTCCTTTGCACCAGGAACTTGTAACAGGCTCAACTTCTCCCCTTCGTTGAGAATAAACGAATAGGGATTATCATTTACCACGACAATATCGTGACGACGAGCAAAGTCTCCTAACCGTTGATAGGTTTCACGACAAGCATTTCCACCAGTAGGCATATTCGGATAGTTGGTCCACATCAGGCGAACTCGACTTAAGTCCATTTGCTCCAAAGCCTCGAAGTCTGGTTGCCAGCCATTGTCTTCTTTCAAATCATAAGTGACAACCTCTGCACCCAATAGTCGAGAGAGCGCTGTATAAGTAGGATAACCTGGATTCGGAACTAACACCTGCTCGCCAGGATTGACAAAAGCTAAGGTTACATGTAGGATTCCTTCCTTAGAACCAATAAGCGGCTGAACTTCTGTTGTCGCATCAACGTCAACGCCATACCATCGTTTATAAAAGCCAGCCATAGCTGAACGAAGTTCTGTTGTACCGATTGTGGGTTGATAGCCATGCTCTGTAGCTTGAGTAGCTACCTCGCAAAGCTTATCAACAGTTTGCTTTGAAGGTGGCATATCTGGACTACCAATTGCCAAAGAGATAACATCTTTTCCCTCTGCATTCATCTTTGCAACCTCTTTTAATTTACGTGAGAAGTAGTATTCCTGTACTTCATGCACTCTTTTTGCTGGCTGTATCATAGGCAGTTGTTTTGTTGTCTTTTGCTATTGTTCCTCCTACTGAGGCATTGCCTCAGTACACCTGACCCCTAATTCTCCTTATATTCCCCTAAGATATTGATACTCTTCACCAAAGGCGTAATGGCATCTATCGCCTGACGATAGCGAGTAAAGTTATCGAAGGTCAAATCAACATAGAAGAGATACTCCCACTCGTGTCCTATAATAGGGAGTGATTGAATCTTCGTAAGATTAATATCATAGAAGGAAAGGATGGTTAACACCTTACTCAAAGAGCCTTCTTCGTGTGGAAGAGAGAATACGACACTTGCCTTATTCACCTCTGTCAATGAGCGAAGAGCATCAGCCTTCTGCGGATAACAAGCTACGAGAAAACGCGTAAAGTTATGCTTATTGTCTTCTATAGAGTCTTCCAATATCTTCATTCGATAAAGTCTTGCCGCATCAGCAGAACAAATAGCAGCACAACCATGACATTGATTCCCAGCAATATAAGCTGCCGAACCAGCAGTATCCTCGGCTTCCACTGCTTTTATATTAGGATGATTACTAAGAAACGAACGGCATTGCATGAGCGCAACAGGATGAGAATGAACCTCTTTAATAGTTGACCATTCATCATCTGGCAGACAACAGATACAATGCTGGATATGAAGTCGCTGCTCTCCTACCACCGTTGTGCCTGATTCCCGTAGTAATTCATAATTGTGCAACAGACTCCCTGCTATCGTATTCTCTATTGCAAGCATGGCAATAGCTGTAGAATCATCAGCCACTTTCTCAAACACTTCCTCAAAGGTAGCGCAACACATGAGTTCCACTTGCTCATCTATAAAATATGTATGAGCAGCAATATCATGAAAACTTCCTCGTTCTCCTTGTATAGCTATTCGTTTCATATGCATCATCTGTTTTATTGTTTCTTACCAAAAGAGAATAAATAAAAACGGTCCCACTCATTATTGAGCGAGACCGTTTCGATTTATATTTCTATTATTTATATGATTTTCATAAGTTGAAATCTACACGCAACTTCCCGCTTTACAATTATTTGCAAAGTAAAAATAAAAGTAACGGAAAGACACATTAAGTAGATTCATATCTTCGATTTCGTTTATATTCTATCGCAAATGTATTACTTTTATTCTTTACATCCAAATATTTTAACCAAAAATCATTCCTTTACTATTATTATCTTATATTTATAGCAATTTTATTCTCAATACCTTCCGCTCAGAGTGCATACAAAGTCATTACGATATTTCCATCTATGCGATTTCACATAGCCTCATAAGCCTTATTTACCTACACTTAAACGATTCCTTTTTAATAATAGATTATACGAATCTCTACGACATATCCCAAGACTTTTAACACTCAACACATCTTGTGCTTGCCCTCAACACCATTGGTGCTTACCATCAGCACAATATGTGCGGAGCATCAACACCATAATAGAATATGGGGAAAAAAGAATCAAAAAGAATATGAATTAAAGACCGCAAAACGCTAACAACTAACTCATACGATGAATTCTATCACTAAAATACGTTATACTCTTCTATTAAAATAAAGAAATCCTGAGTCACATATCATCTTTTTTACTATCTTTGCATAAACATATAAAGAAACCTATGAAGCAGTTATATGCAATACTGACAGTAGCAATGCTTAGCGTTGTCCTCTGTTCACACGCACAAGAGCAGGTACAAATCCGACTTGTGAACGGAAATGGTATGGAGGCAGTTATCAGTAACTATGGTGCTCGCCTTGTCTCACTTACTGCCCACAACTGGAATGGTAGGTTGGAGCCTGTCGTAAAAGGATATACCAATAAGAAGGAATATTTGAAAGATCGGACTTTAGGTGCTACGCTCATCTACTTTGGTAAAAATAATGAGGAGACACTATCTGGAAAGACGTGGGAACTTGTTAGTTCTGACAACCAATCGGTTACGCTGCGATATGTGACTTCACAAGGAGAGAATGGGTTAGATGGAAAGTTAAACGCCACAGTTACTTACACCCTATCTGACCAAAACGCCCTTGATGTAGACTATCGTGTTGCAACAACAGCTGAAACAAAGTTGGAAGTAACAAATGGTATTTGTTTCAACTTATCAGGAGAGATGCACCGCTCTATCCTCAAACAACACCTTTGGGTTGATGCTGTTCAGATTAATACTTATAACGCTCAAAGACAGTTGACAGGTGTACTTCAACGCATAAAGAACACACCATTCGACTTTACCAAACCAAGGGAGATTGGTGAGCGTATCAAGAGTACGAGTAAAGGATATGACAATGCCTATCAGTTGCGACACCCAGACAACATGCAGAAGGCGGCAGCAATTCTCTTTGATGCACAGAGTGGACGTGCTATGACGGTCTATTCAAGTGAGCCAACACTCAATATTAACACATACGGTAAGGAGAGTTACGGTATCTCATTACAGCCAATTCATGCTGGATATAATAGTGGTATGGAGAAAGTAAGTAACGAATTACACCCAGGACAGGTATTCCATGGTGCCACAGTTTTCTTCTTCACAACTGATCCTCCACTGATTATGCGCACCAAGTAAAAGGATAAGCGTTAAGAACCTCTGTATTACTCGGACGTTCATATCCCCAGTTTGAAAAAGCACTAATTATCTTTAAAATCCTTGGCAGTTGACTGTCAAATATTTATATTTGCAAGCAAATGAGGAAATATAGTTTCATAATAGCGGCTATTCTCTGTATACCATTGTATGCACAGAATACAAAAGGAGACCACAATGGAAGTACTTCCACTGTGGAACCTATAGAATCGGCACGTCTGCAAGGACCACGCGAAGCCACAGAGGCTGAAAAGGAGTATGCCAGACGATTGGCTGAAGACCGTGCACAACAGGCACAAATAGACAACAACCTACCCCTCATTACCGAGAACGGACAAACCGTTACACCCAATGATTTCTATTATCCGGCTTGGGGTTATGGTGTTGGAGCATGGCGATTGCATAAGGGATTGAACATCAACCTTGGTGCATCGGCTTTTGCAAGCTTTGGACACGGAGACAATCATGGTGCAGGTTTCTCACAAGATGTATCATTGATGTATGTAACAAACCTCTCGAAGAAGGCTACTTTGGCTGTGGGTGGATATGTAAACCATCTTACCTATCGTGGTGATAACTACTTCGTGGGTGGTGTCAATGCTGTCCTTGGATATCAGTTCAATGAACATTGGAGTGCATACGCCTTCGTACAGAAAGCTTTCACATCTAACAACTTCGGAGATGCCTTTGGTTACGGAGCTTACGGTTCACCTTATTGGGTTGGCTATGGTGGCTTTGGCTATTCGCCCTTCGGCTATGGTTATGCCTCAATGGGATACGGATATGGACCAATGGCTTGGACTTACGGCACTGGAGTTAGTCGTTACATGGATAGAATTGGTGGTGGTGTGACCTATCAATGGGGCTCAAACAATCAGAATTCAATTTCTGTTAGTGTAGAGTTTGACCGTCTCCCTTCGCAACGTAATGGTTTCTATAATAACAATCGATACGATTATCCTGTAAGATAAACAGTCAACAGGTTTAGATAAGAAAATAGAGTTTACAATTACTACAGCACATTGCTGAACAAGTAATTAGTAAACTCTATTTTTTATAATACTAAATTCATCTTATTTCATCCACCGTAAGCGTAGACTATTAAGTACAACACTAACACTGGAGAATGCCATCAACGCACTTGCCCACGATGGAGTAATCTGCCAATCAATGCCAAAAGCATAAAGCAGACCTGCTGCTAATGGGATACAAACAATGTTATAGATGAAAGCCCAGAAGAGATTCTCCCAAATCATACGTACTGTATTGCGACTCAACTGTATCGCTTCAGGGATAGCCGACAAGTCATCTCCCATGAGTGTCACCTGTGCTACATCCATAGCTACGTCCGTTCCCTTACCAATAGCAATACTTACGTCTGCCAAAGCCAAGGCTTGTGTATCGTTAATACCGTCACCTACCATTGCTACTCGCTTTCCCTCGGCTTGCAGCTGCCTAACAAGATTCTCCTTGTCTTGTGGTAACACCTTACTATGATAGTGTTTTATACCAGCCTTTTCAGCCCAATAGCGAGCCGCCTCGTCCTTATCTCCACTCATCATATAGACCTCAATCCCCTTCTTCTGTAGCTCATCCATTGCCTCACGAGCATTAGGCTTTAATGTTTCACGCTCTTCAAAAGGAAGGTTATCAGCCTTAGTAAAATCGATATTCTTATTTGGAATGGTCAAAGTTCCCGTCTTATCGGTCACCAACACATCAACCTTACGCAGACTCTCTAAGGCTGCAGCATCCTTAATAAGGATTTGTTTCTGGGCGGCTTTACCAATACCAACCATCAGGGCAGTTGGTGTTGCCAATCCCATTGCACATGGACAAGCAATGACTAAGACGGCAACAGCGGACATAATTGCCTGTGGTAAAGCACTATTTCCTCCTATCAACCACCATAAAAGGAAGGTAGCAAGAGCAATACAAGCTACCACTGGGACAAATACTAAGGCTGCCTTATCAACGATTCGTTGGACTGGAGCCTTTGAACCTTGTGCTTCTTGCACCATTTTAATTATGTGAGCTAAGGCTGTATCCTCTCCCACTTGACGAGCACGCATGCGGAACTTACCTTGACTTGGTATTGTTCCTGCCAATACCTTAGCGCCTTTTTTCTTCTCCGCAGGCGTTGGTTCACCCGTTATCATACTCTCATCAACATAGGCTGCATCAGCTGTCATAAAGCTTTCTGCCCAAATCACCTCACCATCTACAGGTACCTTTTCACCAGGACGAACCTCCAAAACATCCCCTACCTCAATGGTTGAGAGTGGAACCTCCTCTATCTTGTCACCATCAACGATATGTGCTGTCTTCGGAGCCATACCCATCATCTGACGAATAGAGGATGCTGTACCATCTTTAGCCTTCTCTTCTAACAGTCGACCAGTCAACACGAAGGTTATAATCATTACTGAAGCATCAAAGTAGGTGTGCCATACAACTCCCCTACTTGCCCATACAGCGTCTCCCCAAAACGTATTAAACGTACTGAAAAGAAAGGCTATTCCCGTAGACAAAGCTACCAATGTATCCATGTTTGCACTGCCATGACGCAACTGTCTAAACGAAGAGACATAGAACTGCCGACCGCAATAAAGCATGTTTGCCAAGGCTATCAATAACGCAACCTGATTGGTAATATCACGTGAACCCAAGTCTATCCATCGCATAGACACACACATCACAGCGATTGAGAACAACCATGACAACACCGTCTTACGCTTTAAGAGTACATACTCACGCTTCTCTATCTCGTCTACCGACGTCTCCTTATCTATCACTAAGTCATATCCAAGCGCATTGATTTCAGCCTTCATCTTCTCAAGTGAGATTACCTGAGGATCAAAATCTATCAAGGCTGAACGACCAGGTAGCGAAACAGAAGCTGAATTAACACCCTTAAGTGTATTCAACTTCTTTTCTATATTGGCTGAACATGCTGAACAAGCCATACCAATAACTGGAACTGTTTGTTTCATAATGATACTATTTTTATCTTCCCCTTACCAGCGAAGGGAAAGGATTCTACAAATGAAAAGAGCATAAAAATATGCTCTTTAGAGTATAAATAAGCTTTTACAAGCTCAGCTCATAGCGTCCGCTGTTGTCTACAGCTTCCTTGATTTCAGAAGGATTAACCTTACTTTCGTCATATTCTACTGTGACATTAGCCTCTTCAAGATTAGCTTCTGCAGAGACTACACCATTAAGTGCTTTTAAAGCGTTCTCAACATTTGCCTTACAATGTACACACTTCATACCGCTTACTGCATAAACATTCTTTTTCATAAGTCTTTCCTTTCTATTAATATTATGTGATTACTATTCTGTTTTCTTCTTATCGCTTGCAAAGTTACACATATATTATCTATCATGTCTTATAGAATTATGGATAAAGATTATAACTTCTCGCATTGGTTCAACAAGAAGTTCATTCATAACATGGTAAGAAAAGAGTCTGAAATATCCTCAAGCAAGTGTTGAAAAATTATTACATAATTTCGAACTAAAGCCTTAGAATAATGCTAAAAGATAGATATAAAAGTCGAGTTTGTAACCACCAACAAATCAATCAGTTACAAAATCGCATTTCAAAAGGTGCTTAATAAGGCTTTAAAAGGGCGTTAGTTCGCTTCCAAAAGGGCGTCTTTAAGAAGCCAATTAAGGCTTAATTGAAACGCTATTAGTGCTCTATTAAAATATAACGAGTAAAATATTACAACAAAACACACTTCTTTGCATCATCAAACATATGCTCACACTCCTCCTAACATCTGTCTATTTTCCATCCCGAAAGTAAGAACAAAGATTATATTCCACCTATAAGCAGTAGACTTAACTTAATAAATAACCGTCTAAAGTTTATCCAAAGGTGTGCGAAGATTACCTTTCATCGACTTGAACTGACTGGGAGTCATGCCGGTTACAGACTTAAACTGGCTGGAAAGATAAGCCACAGAAGAGTAATTCATATGAAGAGCAATCTGCGTCAAGGTCAACTCGTCATAACAAATAAACTCTTTCACGCGCTCTATACGTAACTCAATATAATATCTTTCGATAGTCTTTCCCTCAACTTCTGAGAAGAGTTTTGAAAGTGCACTATAGTCTTGACGAAGTTCGGATGAGACATAATCACTAAGATTTGTTGAGCTCTGATTATCATGATAATGTACAAGTCTAATTAAAGCAGACTTGATATGGTCGATAGTTTGCTGACGACGATCGTCAAGAAGTTCAAAACCAAGCTCCTTAAGGGCTGTCCGAAGGGTAGAAAGTTGGGATGAAGAAGGGTCTTCCTTAATACTAACCTCACCTAATTCAACCTTTTGGGGGTGTAGTCCGACCTGCTGCAAAGTTTGGCTAACAGCCATTTTACAGCGATCACAAACCATATTCTTAATATAAAGTGTACTCATACTGTTGTCTTCTTTGCTGCTGCTTCACGTGAAAACTCACGGAAGGTGTAAATAACAATCGGTACTGTAAGCGTGAAAGAGAGCACATCACTGACGGCTTGACACATCTCAACACCTAACAGCCCAAAATAAGATGGAAGAATAAATATCAGCGGAATAAAGAACAAACCTTGTCGGGCTGCTGCCAAAATGTTCGCACGCCACGGCTTGCGGCAGGTCTGAGCAAGCATATTGCTTGCCAAAATAAGAGCATTAACAGGAAAAACACAAAGCTGCCATCGCAAGGCTACAACACCAATAGCAATCACCTCGGGGTCATCACGGAAGACACCTATCAACGTTCCGCTTATCATCCAGCCAATAATAGCTAACACGATAAGAAAAATCGTACCAATAGTTACAGTAAACTTATAGGCTTCCTTCAACCTGTCGTATAAGCCAGCTCCATAACAAAAGCCACAGACTGGCTGAAATCCTTGTCCCAATCCGATGACAACAGCAAAGGAAAGCATTGCGATACGTCCAACAATACTCATCGCTGCAATAGCTGAGTCGCCATAAGCACCTGCTGCTAAGTTTAATGACATAGTTGCTATACAAGCCAATCCCTGCCTCATCATGGAAGGACTGCCACCATAGAATATCTCCTTATAACGCTGTAATGAGGGCGAGAAATTACGAAAATGAATGGCTATATTCTCTCCTCTGCGCGTCATTAAGAAAAGAATAACGAAGGACACTGCCTGTCCTATCACCGTTGCCCACGCTGCACCGCTAACACCCATACCGCACGTAAAGATGAGGAGTGGGTCAAGAATCACGTTCAACATAGCACCCGTAACAATTCCAAACATAGCAAACTTGGCATTTCCCTGCAGTCGCATCTGGTTGTTCAAGGTAAGTGATGAGGTTAAGAAGGGTGCACCAAGGAGGATGACTTGCATATATTCTTCCGTGTAAGGGAGAATGGTAGGCGTACTTCCAAGCATCAAGGAGAGGGGAGTGAGGAATATCTCACCAAGGATAAGAACAATTACTCCAACAAGAAACGAACTAAAAAAGCCTGTTGAAGCCATCTTTACAGCATTCTCACGACGACGTGATCCCAACTCACGAGAGATATAATTGCCTGATCCATGCCCAAAGAAAAAGCCCATTGCCTGCACAAAGAACATCAGAGAAAACACAACACCTACTGCCGCTGTTGCTTGCGTATCAATCTTACCAACAAAAAACGTATCGGCAATATTGTATAATCCTGTCACAAGCATTGAGATGATAGTCGGTATCGCCATTGTGATAATGACACGATGGACTGGTGCTTGCGTCAGATAAGTATAGTTATCTATATGTTCGTGCATAAACTTTTCTATTTAAAAGACTTATGCAAAGGTACTAAATAATTCAGAATTCATAATTCAAAATTCATAATTATGATTACTGGTTTAATTCATAATTTATAATTCACAATTCATAATTATGATTACTGGTAAGGAGAAATTCTTGGATTAAGAAATACATATGCCTGGCAAACAACTCTAATATTAGATAAGCATTAACATCATAATATATTCATCATTAACGTCATACTATATTCGTAATGATAACCATAACATCCCTATCCTCCCACTTTCAGCCGATGTGTTAGTGCCCCGCACATGTCGTGCTGTTGGTAAACACCAATGGTGCTAAGCACTAATTACCGTGCAATATCTTACTAACCTAATTACTTAACACTGCATACATAAAAGCAACATTTAGTCTTTTACACTTTTATCCTATAGAAACAATAAGGACAGATATCCTTTATTGTCCGACTATTTTATAATAATAGCGAACAACAAGGATATCTGTCCCTACATTAAGAGCGTTAAAGCCATTCTCAATATAAATGCGAATTAATGACGTTCGAGTAGGATTTGAACAATACGTTCAGCTGAACGGCCATCCCAACGTTCAGGTACACCACACTTCTTCCATGTTCCAGCCACCATATCACTCAATGAAGAACGGAGCAATTCTGGGTCTTCACCAACCAAAACGTTAGAACCTACCTTTGCAGTCTCAATGTGTTCTGTATAGCTATTAAGCGTAATACATGGCACACCATTGAATGTTGCTTCCTCTGCAACATTACCAGAGTCAGTGATGATACCCTTAGCATGAGCTGTAAGATAAGCAAATTCAAGATAACCCAATGGTTTTACGATGTGGAGGTTATGGAGTTTGATATTCTTCTTCAAGCTAAGTGCCATGATAACCTGCACTGCTGAGTCGCGAAGAGGAGCAATGATAGGCGTATCACCTGCTGTCTCGCTCAACACGTGTAACATTCGTTCAAGATTGTCTTGGTCAGCCAACAACGCCTTACGGTTCAATGTAAAGACGAGATAGTTACCTTCTTTCAAAGGTAAGCCTGCCAACTCGTCAATATCCGAAAGCTTCATACCCTCAATACGTTCACGGTCATAGCGGATATTATCAATGAGGATATTACCCACCATATAAACCTTCGATAACTCTGCACCTTCCTTGTTAGCAATACTATTGTTACTAAATCCGGCTGTAAAGAGTATGTCTGAAAGACCGTCAATCACCAAGCGATTGATTTCCTTAGGCATCGTAATATCAAACGAACGAGTACCAGCTGCAATATGTGCAAGTGTTATTGCCTGCTTTTTAGTTACAATAGCAGCTGCCATTGTAGAAGCAAGGTCGTCCACAACGATAACCACATCAGATGGATTCTCTTGCAGATACTTCTCAAACTTAGACATTACCTGACCTGTAAGCTCATTCAAGTTCTCACATTCAACACCAAGATAAACATCTGGTCTACGAATAGAAAGGTTTTCAAAGAGCTGATCTTCGAGTGTAGGGTCATCTGCACTACCCGCATAGACCAATGAATAAGAAACCTTATGAGCACTATTCTCCTCAGAAAGTCTATTGATTACCCTGATAATTGGTGCAACCTTTATAAAGTTAGGGCGTGCACCACAAAAGATACAAAGTTTTTTCATTCCTTCAAAGACTCACTTCGTAAAGCTCCTCTATAACAAGAGAACCTCACGAAGTAGTCATCTATTTTAGTGTTTATATTTATTGTTTGCAGCAGAAGTGACGCTTAATAAGAGAATCACTTAAACATATCTTTAATTCCACCAATAGAACCCATCAGATTACTTGCCTCAAATGGCAGGTAAACAGTCTTCTGATTATTGTTCTGAGCGAGTTCTGTAAGCATCTGAATGTACTTCTGTGCAATAAGATAGTTTGCTGGATTCGTGCTCTGACCAACAGCATCAGTAATCTTCTGAATGGCAATAGCCTCAGCTTCTGCCTTACGAATGCGAGCCTCTGCCTCACCTTCTGCAATCAAAATCTGCTGCTGTTTGTTAGCTTCAGCACGGTTGATAGCTGCTTGTTTTTCGCCTTCAGACTGGAGAATAGCCGACTGCTTCTGTCCTTCACTGGTAAGAATAGTTGCTCGTTTGTTACGTTCTGCCTGCATCTGCTTCTCCATTGCCTCAGAAACACTTGCTGGAGGAGTAATATCCTGAAGCTCAACACGATTCACCTTGATACCCCACTTGTTTGTAGCATCATCAAGAACGGCACGCAATTTAGTATTAATCGTATCACGAGAAGTCAGTGTTTGGTCAAGTTCCATCTCACCAATGATATTACGAAGTGTAGTCTGTGTCAACTTCTCAATAGCATTTGGGAGGTTATTAATCTCATAAACAGCCTTAAACGGATCAATAATCTGGAAATAAAGCAGTGCATTAATCTGCATCTGAATATTATCCTTTGTGATTACATTCTGGCGATCGAAGTCATACACCTGCTCACGCAAATCAATTGAGTTAGTATAGGTATAACGTCCTGCACGCAATGCTACAATATCCTTAGCATGGTCAATGAAAGGAATAATAATGTTGATACCGGGTTGAAGGGTTGCATAATACTTTCCAAGACGTTCAATAATCTTTGTTTCACTCTGTGAGATAATCACAATTGACATCTTGGCAAAAACGAGTGCTAATACAACAATAGCAATCAGCACATAAGCAATCATATCCATAAGCATTAAAGTTTTTAGTTCCCCTCACTCGTTTTTTATCTCAACGAGAGGAGAAATCGAAGGTTATTATTTGTTTTTTTTAATTACTATCAGAGAACTTCTTAACAACGTTCAACAGTTGCAATAATAGAGTCAAGTCGTAGAATACGCACAGCAACGCCTTGATCTATTGAAGAGCCATCAACAGACTGTGCCTTCCACGAGTCACCATCTATCTTTACTCTGCCGTACCCACCAGCCTCAATAGAGTCTGTCACCTTTCCTTCACGCCCTATCAACGCATCTACATTACTCAGCCTTTTGTCCGCACCTTGATGAAGATATTTAAGTGCAACTGGTCGTACTAAGAAAATACTCAATACGGAGAAGACTGCAAATACCACAACTTGAACAACAAAACTATCCGTAAATGCGGAAGTAAGTGAGGCACATAAACTACCTATCGCAAAGCACATAAGGTAAAGGTCTCCGTTCATCAACTCTAAAATCAGACAAACAAGACCTACTAACAACCATGTTAACCACAGGTTTTGTATCAGATAATCCATCATAGCTTTAAAGGTTTGATTTCGTTTGTAAAGATAATAATAAAAGATGATTCCATCAAATCTTTCACAAAAAAATAACACTTTAATAGCTACTTACCAACTATCAGAAAAGTATTTCTTTACAAGATGACAATATAATACAAATCATAACGGCTAATAAACATTTCGTATAAGTTAGCCGTTAGTGGCTTTTGACATTCAATATGATGACCATTATGCTCGCATCTTTGTATATCCAACCAACGTATTCGTGCTTAACTCATGACGTGTTAATGCTTAGCACATATCGTGTTAGTGCTTCGCACCAATGGTGCGGAGTACTCATCAGCTTATAATATACTATAAAAATGGGGTTAATCAGCCGTCAAAAGTAAGCTATTCAAGCAAAAAACAAAGACAGATATTTGGTCTGAAGAGTTTTATTTTTCCAAGCCTTATATGATTATGTTAATTTGAGAGGAGTTCCGCATACAAAAGAATGTCATTTCGTTTTTTATCAAACAGTAATAATCATATAAAATTTACGGCTATTTGCTTTCGTCCATGAAAAAAGCAAATAGCCGTAAGAAGATGTCAAAAAGAATAGTTAATCAACTTTATCAACGCCTATTTGAGCGTTTAGAAGACGAAGAACCGCCTATATGTAACGTCCCAGACGACTGTGAATATCCCGCAGAAGAGACACGATTAGAGCCACGACCACGATAATATTTCTCTGCTTCTGGCAGCCACTTCTTGATATTCTCAATACGACGAGCATCTGAAGGGTGGTCGCTCAGAATCTCAGAACGACTACTATTCGTTGCTGCAGCCATTCGTTGCCAGAATGTTACGGCATTCGCAGGGTCATATCCAGCCATCGCAGCAAAGATAAGTCCCATGTAGTCAGCTTCACTTTCATTATCGCGACTGTACTTCAAGTTACGGAAAGAGAAGTATCCACCCGCTACCTGTGAAGCGATATCGCCTACTCCACTACCAACAGCAGAGTTCAAGACAGTACCCAATATATTGGTTCCCATCTGCTGATTCATCTGCTTTGTAATCTGCTCAGCGCTGTGCTTAGCTACAGCATGCGCAATCTCATGACCTAAAACGATTGCCAGACTTGCCTCATTCTGTGTGTAAGGCAATAATCCTTCGTAAACAACTATCTTACCTCCAGGCATACAAAAAGCGTTAGCCTGCTTATCTTGAACGAGATTAAACTCCCACTTGAAGTTATTAATCTCATTAGCATAACCATTATTACGTAAGTAAGTCTCCACTGCATTGGCAAGGTTACGACCTACACGCTGCACCATAGCTGTATTCTTTGCATCAGTAGAACGTTTTGCTGATGCCATAAACTTTGTATATTCCTGATTACTGAGGCTAAGAAGCTGCGCATCAGAAATACTGATACGATGTGTACGACCCGTTAATGGAACTTTAGAAGCCGTACCACAGGCTGTCATCAAAGCGACAACAGCTGCCATTAAGAAATACTTAATCTTCATTTCATTTACTGTTTTTTATAACTATCTATTTGCGAAAGAACAACATTTTTCGTGAGGTACAAATAAAATCATGACTTTTTTTATAAAGGTTAACGGCTGAAAACAAAACATCAGAACCGTCGTTTTAAATGGATTTAAACCATCCTTTTTCGTTGTCCTATCTCTTTTGTTACAGGGAGAAAGTAGGTCACTATAAAACTGATAACACCCAACATTGCCACAAGAAGGAAGAATAGACGATAGCCCACATACTCCTGCAAGAAACCTGTAAACCATCCTGTCATCACCAATGAGAAGGCTGTTATTGCTGTACCTATTGAATAAGTAAATGTTGAGTGCTCCCCTTTCGTACTATGAGCGAGCCATACAACATAAACTGTTAATCCCAAACCTGCCCCAAACTGTTCGATAATCATACAAAGATTGATAATCGATAAGGTGGAAACAAAGTAATAACTGAGATAAACAAAGACAAACTTTGGCAAGGTCAAAGCTATAACAAAGAACCATAACCAACGCTTCAAGCCATCACGACGTACCAAATTAGCTCCTAAGGCACTGCCTCCAATTAACGAAAACGTACCCACTGTTCCCAATACTAATCCTAACTCCTGTGGTGAAAGAGCTAATCCAGCATTACTTCCTGGGTCAATCAAGAAGAGTGGTGCTATTCTAAAAAACATCCCTTCGGGTATTAGAAAGGCAAAAAGGAAACACAAGTTTGCCACATAATGAGGACGACGAACAAAGGCAGCCTTGACATCATGCCACCATTGACGTGTCACTCCTGTCCATATAGGGAGGTTCGCATGCATATTATCTTTGGGAAGTATGATAGCATGAAGTAGCATCAAACAGGTCAATAAGACTGACAGAACCCTAAAAATAGTTGCCCATGAAGGTGCTACTGTCCTATAAATGACCTCTAAGTTTCCTGCTATCGTAACAGGAATAGCCATTCCCACAATGATAGAAAGCATATAAGAAATGGCGCGCGTACCAATAAAAGCAGGACGATTATGCAAGGCCGTTTCACGCTTATACAGTCTTTCGATAGCCACATCATGCAAGGCAGCCATCGTTGCAATTATCATTAAGAAGAAGACAGTCCACTCAAACCAATCAACAGATGATGCCATAAACGCCAATCCACCAAGGCTCAGTGCCATAACAAGCTCTGTAAGAATTATCCACGCATACTTACTCCAATAGCCAACGACCAATCTACCTAACAAAGGTCGGAGGATAAAGGGCAGTATTAACCACGATGTCGTCAGCGTGATAGCACCATTCGACAAGCCCATTCTGTTGAAATAGACTAATGAAGTCATCAACAAGATAACATACGGTAGTCCACGTGTCAAATAGAGCGTAGGAAGCCAGAGCCAATAGCTACGCCACTGGTCTACAATAGGAATTCCATTGATTATCTTCTGTTCCTCGTGCATCTTCGTATGCGTTATTTGTATTGTGCTTCAATAGCTGCTGTCTGATAATAATGATGGAGGATTTCGTCATATTGATAGCCTTTCTCGCCCATTACAGCAGCACCAATCTGACACAAACCAACACCATGTCCCCACCCTGCACCAACAAGACGGAAGTGCTGTGGGATTTCATTCACAATCTCACTACGTTCTACCACGAAAGCAGAACTGTAGAGATGGCTCTCACTCAACGTGCGTCTTATCTCTAATTCCTTACCGATAATACGTGTGAGCTTTGTCCCTACAATCTTCAAACGCGTGATACGACCACTCTTACCACGCTCCAAAGGTTGGAGGTCAACAATCTCTCCGAAATCAAGATCACTCTTACGACGGATTAGTTCAGCAAGTTCTGACTGCTTGAAGTCTACTGTCCAGCGATAAAAGTCTTGTGTTTCTTGATCGTAGTTATTAAGCACCTGACCCAAGACTGCCGCATCCTTTGTATTACAGAAAGCCTCTGGAGACGACAGAATCCACTTCTGTGCCATCTTCTCATCAGTGAGGTCAATCTCAGGGGCTGTTCCCAAAGGTGCATTATCTACTACAGAGAGCAGGTAGGGCTTATGAGTATTATCCCAACAGTACTCATATTCCTCCGAAACACCTCCACAACACTTACTAAAACGAGCATCGCAGATTTCCTTTCCATTCATCAACAACTGTCCACGTGTAGCCTTAATAGCCTCTTCAACATGTGGACTCGTTGCCTTCGTAATACCCTGATAACGTTGGCAATGGTCGTCTGCACATACATCAAACAAGGTATGTGCATCGCTATCATACCATACTACGCCTTCTTCATCCGACACTTTTACAGGTGCAGATGCTGTCTGAACACCAATTTCGATAGCTTTTCGTCTTCTCATCTGTACCAAAAGCCAACTGCGAGAGATTACAGCATGTGCCTTCAAAAGCTCTAATGAAGAGGTAGCACTCATCTCACTCGAGATAACACTTGCTAAATAACGTTCTACAGGTAGTTCATTAATAGCCCAGAGCTTATCTCCATCGACAACAAAACGTAGCTTTCCGAGGAAGGTTTGTGCCTCTTTGCGCTCCCAATGGAAGTCTACTCCGATAGTAACATCCTCCAAAGTGAAGGATATATCATCATTTTGCGGGGTGAAGCAAAGTTCTTGATAGACCGCAGAATTCCACAGAATCTGTCCATCTTTGGACTTTACAATCTGCTTACCAGTCACCTCTTTGTTTCCTATTGTATAAGTACCATTCAGCTGGAAACGTATTTCGTCGCCACTAACGATACCTACAGAAACTATAGGTTCGTGCTTCCAATCATTGAAAGCGAGGTTAACTGCCTTATTGCGAATCCGCTTTACGACTTCTGCCATCACCTCATCTGATAGTGAAACCTCACGTAAAATTGCCTTGGCACGCTCTGCTGTCATCCCTTCGAAGTCGCTCTGACGAGGCAATATCATCAACCCTGCCATATCCAAGCTACCTGGACTAACCAGACACTGTGCCTCTCCGTCAGCAGAATAACAATCAGGGCGATGCTTCTCACGTGGGAATACGACTGAAATAAACGCCTCCCCACTACGCCAAGCCACGACATTCATCATCGGCTCAGTTTCATCTTCCTTCATTGGAAGTGATTCATATAAACGGCTAAAGAGCTCAACATCGTGCTTCTCTGTATGACTCACGATAGCTAAAACAGGACAGATATAGTCTTTTATCTCGTAGATTCCCTCCGCATCATTCAATTTTAAGAGCGGAACAGAGGTCTCGTAAAGCCGCTGCCAGTCACGTTGTAAAGGGAGAATACCACTGGTTCCTGCCTGAAAGTGGAGATGATCAGGTGCACTCGCCCCACACTTCGGACCATTATAGAACACCATCAGCTGCGGATAAGCTCTTAGCAAGCGATGTATCTGTACGTAATTATCCGCTATTGCCTGCTGTTGATGATGGCGAGAAGGTATCGTGAAATGAACAGGAAGGATTGGGAAAGGATTGACAAGGATATCGAAGTCATTCCCAAAAGACAGAACAATCTGCTCACTTGGACGATTCTTCTCACAAAGGAAGCAAGGACGCTTAGCCAGCGTAGCCTTATCAATCTTCGCCCCTGTACTCACCAAGCGTGCAGGATTAAATTGCGCAAGGGCTGAACCCACCTCACGCGTCTGCACACCCTTCAACTCTTCAAAACGTTTTGCAACGTCTTTCCATTGGTTCAGCTGGTTATGAAAAAAATCAGTTAGCCCTTTCTCTCTGTCTTGATTCTGTTTTTGACGTGCTAAAATCTCAACTGTACGCAGCTGATCTTTATAATGATTGTTGGCGTTTACCTTATCAATGCTCAGTACGGCATCACTATTTCCACCCCAACGACGGCAGAGATAAAGTTCATCATAGATTCGTCCGATACGGAAACGACGACTAAAAGCCAAGCCCATAGCATAGTCTTCACCATAACTTGTATTAGGGAATTGATGCTGACGAACCAAAGGAGTGAAGAAAGCACGTGGTGCACCGAGTCCATTAATACGTAGGGCGTTGTTGCAACCATTATCCTCCGTCCACTCATTATGGCTAATCAAACCTGGTGGAAGGGTGTTAAGATCAAAGTCACACATACGATAAGAGCCTACTATCATCGCTGCTTTCTGTTCGTGGAAAGCATCGACAATGGTCTGCAAAGTATTTTCTGAGGAATAAAGGTCATCACTATCCAACTGAACAGCAAAGCGACCGCAATGCGCATCATTGATAGCATAGTTCCAACAGCCACCTATTCCAAGGTCTGTGCGTGTAGGGATAAGATGCACAAGACACTCATCAGCAGCTAAAGAAGAGAGAATCTCCGTCGTTCCGTCTGTCGAATGGTTGTCGACAACGATAACATTAAAAGGGAAGTCTGTCTTCTGTGAGAGTGCTGATACAACCGCATCGCGTACTGTCTTCTCACGATTAAAAACTGGAATCACCACCGACGCCTCCACTGGGAAAGTCTCAGCAGAGAAGTCTGGCTGTGCATATTGCGTTGTATCTACCAAGGCATTGATAGCAGAGAGGTGTGCTGTTGCCGCCTGCTCCATCTCAATCTGTACCTCACGGTTGCGTGGATTCACATAATCAAACTGCTTCTCGCCACTTGCACGTAGGTCATCTTCTTCCTCTGTATAGAGATATTCATTCAGATGAAAGAGTTCTCCCTTACGACTTAAGAATAGACGAAGGTCGTACCAACCTGCAAACTGATAATTCTTTGCCACCTCTCGCACTGCATACTCCTTCAGGTACTCCGTCTTGAGAAGTACAACAGAACCAAAATCGAAGTCATCACGGATACTACCCAACTGATAGTCTATAACGGGATGTTTCACCGTCTTGCCAGCTTCCACAGAGTAATGGTCAGCATAAACCATTGCAGCACCAGTTTCCTCAGCCACCTGCAGCATACGCTCAAGTGCATGATAACCTAACGTGATAGGTCCTTGCTTCAAATAAAGCAGGGCATAATCGGCTGTTGCTGTAGTCGCAATAAGGCGCATAGTAGCAAGGGAAAGCAAGCTGCCTGCCTGCAGGTGATGAGTGTACTGAGGCAATGCCTCAGTAGGTGGGACATCGGTAGCTAACGTGTATATACTCTTCACTACACCTGACTCGTGCAACTGTGCAGCAAGTGACTGCATCATTGCAGCTGTACTATACGGTAGAAAGCAATCTATCTGTTTCTTCTTTTCCATCTAAAATGTGTTCTTTTATCTACTTGCAAAGATACTATAAAATCCCGTCTTACGTACGAAGTTTCAAAAGAAAACAACCTACAGCGAATTATTTTCATGAAAAGAAATATTTATTTACGTGAAGAAAAATATTTTTTTTCATGAAAAGAAATTCTTTTCTTCGTGAAAATAATTTGGAAGCGGTGGTCATACTGAACTTTTTCTGTAACTTTGTACGCATAAAAAAGACATTAAAAGATAGCCAAAAGATGGAAAAAGAAAATCATATAGACCGTGCATTAGCATTTATGGAGAATCTTGAAAAGCTTGGTGCACAGCTTCAGAAGGCTGACGAACAGCAGAAACTAATGCTGCAACAGATGCTGATAAAAAGCCAGAACAACGAAACAAACACGGATGAATACCGTGAACTGGAGCAAAGAAGCAAGGACCTTCAAGCAATGATTAACAAGTGGCACCCTATCTATGAGGACCGTCTGAAGATGGTGAAGGAGGCACAGAAGGCTGCAAAGAAGTAAAGCTGACTGTAGAAGAACAAGACTTGAACAAGTTTGTTTCTCGCTATAAAAGAAAAGTATGTGTCCCTTACTGCTACCCACTATCTCCTATTCAAGATTGCAGAACTCCGCATATACAAACAAACTCCTTTAACTATCAAGAACAAATGAAGAAAGACTTATACAAAGACATCAGACTGTTCTTATCAGCTATCATAGCTGTTAGCTTGTTTTTCTCATGTTCGTCTGTCCCTTCTGGAATAGCTGAAGAGATAACTTATCACGGAGAACAACTGCATCGTTATCTGACGATTATCAAAGACGTGACAACGAAAGCGGAGAAGAGTAAGGATACGATTACCTATTATTGTAACCAAAAAGGACAGCTCATCATAGAGCGTGTGGGTACAGATAGCTTACAGGATTACTCTTACTCCTATGCTGGTGATACCATTCACATTCATAAGACGCATATTAAAGACCAGTTAGACGAACTCCTCGATGACTATTTCATAGTTAAGAATGGGCTTATCATAGAAGCATATAACACTCTCGGCTACTACAGATACACCTATGATAATAAGAAAAGACTCGTTTGTCGTGACGCACCTAACGCATGCTATGGGAAAACTACCTACAACCTCCTATGGAAAGGAGAGAAGATGTTTCCTTATAAACCATTTGATATCACCTACAGAGAGACTGGAGAGAAAGCAGCCTACCACAACTTTTATTTCTTTTGGATGTATGGTAGTAACATAAAGATCCCCATCCCTTTCATCACCTTAGGTTATATGGGTGTTATTCCAGAAGGAGATATTAGCAGTTTTAGCTTCAAATCAAATAATAAAGATTTCGCTTTCAAGTCGCAACTGACAACGGAGTATGATAAGGAAGGACGTCCCACCCGCATTGAAGAAACGGTGACGACACTAAATGAATATAACAAACAGGATAGTAGTAAGTACGTTACAGAATACATCTGGTAAATATATACCAATATCAAAAAGTTTAAAACAGGATATGGAAAAGGAAAAGAAAAGTGAAGGAATGATGAGTGTTATCGCTGCCTTAGGTGCAAACATCTTGGTAGCGATATCAAAGTTTGTTGGTTTTGCTGTGTCTGGCTCAGCTGCAATGTTGAATGAGTCTATCCATAGTATCGTAGATTGTGGCAATGAAATACTACTGTTAGTAGGCAACCGACAGTCAACAGCGAAGATATCAGATAAACATCCATTCGGACAGGCACGTGCTAAGTATTTCTATAGCTTGGTTGTTGCAATGATGCTATTCTTCGCCGGTGGTGCATTAGGTATCATGGAAGCAGCAGAGAAGTTATTTCACCCAGAACACAGCTTGGAGAACACATGGCTCGTCATTGGTATTCTGGCCTTCGGACTCTTAGTAGAAACTGTCAGTCTAAGGGTTGCCTTCAAGGAGATTAAGGAACTGAATAAGGACAATCTTTCACTTTATCGTTTCTTACGAGAGAGCCGTCACAGTGAAATTCTCATCATCTTTGCAGAAGATAGTTGTGCTGTCGTTGGTCTGCTGATAGCCTTAGGCGGAACACTTCTGACCCACTTCACAGGTAATCCATTCTATGATGCCCTCTCGGGTGTACTGATTGGTGTACTCCTCTGTGCAGCAGCTCTTTTCCTTGCACGTGAGTTCTACAGTCTACTTATTGGTGAGAGCGTCACACAGAAGGATCTGACACGTATCAAAGAGACATTCAACAGAACAGAAATCGACCGCCTCATCAACGTCAAGACCATTCATCTCGGTCCTACAGACATTCTTGTCACTGCAAAGATTGATGTTAAAAGCGAATACGAAGCACAAGCTCCTCAGTTGGTTAATGACATCGAGAAGAATATGCGTGCAGCCTTCCCTGACTACAAGATTTATATCTATATTGAGACAGATAAATATAAGGAGGATTATTAAAAACCTCTCCCCCAACCCCTCTCCGAGAGAGAGGGGAGTGCTGGACACAAGAGAAAGTAATTCCTGCTACTATGTCAATTCGTCTTCTACAATCAATCTATCCCCCTTACAAAGCGATATTTGTAAACTATTTTCACATGATTCAAATCCAAAACATGCCCTTTTGGCTTCTAAAAGACGCCTAATTGACTTGCAATAGGTGCCCTTTTGAGGACTAACTAACACCCTTTTGAAGTCCAATTAGGCACATCTTCTTATACCACCTTACAACTAACTGATTACCTGCAGGTTACAAACTCACCTTTTAGACATCTTTTTGCCGTTATTTATAGAGCTTTTGTTTGAAAACATGTAACGATTTTTCAAATACGTATCTATGTTGTTAGTATGAAAAGAAAAAGGTTTTCTGTGTCGGAGGATAATAATAGAATAGACCATTAATGGTCTCAGTACATCTTGTACAAAGACCAAAAAACAGAGGTACACTCTTGGTACACCTCTGTTTTATTATATTTACTTACTATTAATTACTTAAAGGTATGCTTACCTTCCTGTGCAGCAGGCTTAACGATAATCTCACGCTGCTTAGCATTTGTCATCACTTTCATAGCTACAGCAGTGATATCTTGTGGTGTAAGTGTCTTGAATACTGGTGCGGAAGCGGCATTGTCATTTGGAGATAGCTCGTTGCCCGTTTCAGCATAGATGTTCAATAAAGCCATCCAAACTGATGGGTCACTGTTAGACTGTGATGCCGCACCAGACTGTTCCTCATCAACAGCCAAAGGTACCATTGCAGCCTTGAACTCATCTGCAGAGAAACGACCAGCCTTCACATCATCAAGAATACTATAAACAAGGCTAACAGCTTTATCAGCATTCTCTTTCGCAGTAGAAAGATGGATGTTAAGGCTCTCGCCAGCTACTGGCTGTGAAGTATAGTTGCTCTGTACACCTACGGTATAAGTAAGGTGTTCTTTCTCACGCAATACATCAAAATAACGACGCTCCAAGAGTCCACGCATCACCTCCAGAGCAGCTTGTTCACGCTCAGAAAGTTTCTGCTTATTGGCAAATGAAATCTCAATCTCTGCCATACCACCTTCTGTTTCGGTCTCAAAAGTACGCTTGATAACAGGCATAGATGACGAGAAATCCATTGGCTGGATAGCTGTCTTCACAGGCTTACCTTCACCCTTGAGAGAACCTATATAGCGAAGCACCAACTCTTTTGCCTTTGCTTCTGGAATATCACCAATAAGACAATAGGTAAAACGTGATGCATCACCAAGGTGTGCCTGGAACTGTTCCTGCAACTTATCAAACTGAACTGACTTAAAGAAAGCCTCATCCTGACGTGGATTCATTGCACTTACTGGATAGAGCAACTGCTGGATAGAATCCTGTACGGCAGCCATACCTATTGTTGCACGGTTCTCGTAGACATAGAGGTTACGCTGGATATACTTGTCAAAAGCTGACTTAGAGAAGTTCTGACGTGAAAGAATCAAATACAGATAGCTGAAGAAATCGTCAGCCTTATCAACAGGTGCATTACCACCGATACCATCACTGTAGTCTTCCAATGAGAGGGAGAGATTGATGTCCTTGCCCTGTAGCCACTGTGCCAACTGATTTCGGTTATAATTATATACACCTGACTGCATCAAGAGTGAACGCATTGCATTATAGTTAGCAAGTTCTTGTGCTGGGACAATAGACTTACCTCCCTCTGCAGAACCTGCAAAGAGGAACTTACCACTCAGTTCTGGAACATTACGATAAAGAACTTTTGCACCATTAGAGAGTGTCCACTCCTTTGCCTGCAAAGTCTTTAACTGCTTTTCAGAAACGATCTTCCCACCTGTCAGAGGGAAGTCAATCAACTGACTGATAGGCTTCATACCATCAGCATGAGCCATATCGCTAAATGAACTCTTTGCCTTCAATGCAGCCATAAGATCATTCTCAGTGATATTCATCTCACTCTGCGACTTAGAATAAGTGACAAAAGCGAGGTTATTATCATTGAGCAATGACTTCATCCAAGCATTCATGTCCTCAACCTCTAACTCAACCAAAGTCTCGAGGTTACGGTTAATCTGTCCGCGGAAGTCTTGTACAGGAATATCATAGAGGAAGTTCTGACGGAAAAGCATCAAAGCATTGTCTGGTGTTCCGAGTCCCTTAGCTTCGAGGACATCCTTCATTCCATTGTACATCTTCTCCTTCTCAGCATTGAACTCAGCTGCAGTAAAGCCCTGGTCGCGCAAGTTATCACGTACAGCTAACATCTGCTGAAGCGCCTTCTGTTCATTACCCTGATAGGGAACCATGTCCCATGCCATCTGATAATAGTTTCGTACCAAAGGAGATAGACTCACTTCAGCAGCAATATAACTCTCCTTATCAGCATTCTTCAACATCACAAAACGTTTTGGAGCCAATGTGTTGAAGAACTTAGTGAAGATAAACTGACGTACTCGGTCCTCTTCAGGCGCATTACCCTTCACCTCATAACGTTGATAAAGACCAAAAGAAGCACTCTTGTTCTCTGGATCAATGAAACGCATATAGAGTGGTGTGGTATTGTCAGGAATCTGTCTTGTCTGTGGATTTACAGCAGGTGCTTGTTTAGCTGGTAATGTCTTGAAAACCGTCTGAATATTCTTTTCCATCTGGTCAACATCAACATCACCGATAACGGCAATAAACTGCATATTAGGACGGTACCACTTATCATAGAACTGCTTTACCTGCTTCTGCTGGAAGGTCTCCAGAATCTTCTGTGAACCAATCACATTATGAGTAGCATAACCAGCATGATTATAAACAACAGGTGCAATGGCATCTGTCAGACGACGGTCTACTCCCGAACGATGACGCCATTCCTCAAGGATAATACCACGTTCCTTTTCAATGTCTTTAGGGGTCATCTTGACGCCATGGCACCAGTCACGGAGCACCCAAAGCATATTCTCATTAAGTTTCGTATCATTGGTTGGTACGTTATGAACCGCATAACGCGTATCATCAACACCAGTGAAAGCCTCAAAGTCATTAAGGTTATTACTGCGAAGGAAGTTCATCACACCATTAGGGAAGTGGTCTGTCGTATTGAAAGCCAAGTGCTCCAACACGTGCGCCAATCCCATTTCCTCATCATTCTCTAAGATAGCACCTACATTCTGGTAGAGATAGTATTGTGCCTCACCAGTAGCAGAACCATCATTATAGATATAATAAGTAAGCCCATTTGCCAGTTTTCCCTTTCGCAATCCATTCATCTGCGCATTGGCAGGACTGAAGGGGAAAAGCAAAAAGCCTATGAGCAGTGCCACTGGCACGCTCGATAGGCATTTAATGATATTCTTGAACATAGTCATTGTTTACTTTTCAAGGAGTTCGAGCGTAGAGAGCTTCTGCTTGATTGCACCCTGCAACATAGCCTGTGGCATTTCCATATTCTCCAAACGGAGTGTCTCAGCAAATGCCTGGTTATAGTATTCACGTGCCTTGGTATAGTTCTTCAACTCACGATAAGAGTCACCTATCATTACCATATAGTTGACACGGTCCATCACAGCATCTTCCTGTGACAAAGCTTTCTCAGCCCACTTGATAGCTACCTCATGATCCTTAGCTTTCAGACTCTTGCCTGCAGCCATGTAGAGGTTCTGTGCAGCCTTACCATAGTCGGCTGAACGGAGGTTGTTCTCCATCTTACCAAAATAGGTTTCCATAGCTTTCACATAGCCATTTACATCCTTATTCTTATACAAGTTGTAGAGAGCATCAAAGTAGAGCTTTGCTTTCTCGTATGGAGTAATACCTGTCAAGCCAACAACCTCGTATGCCTTTGCATACTGGTTCTTAACTTTCTCTACATAGTCCTTATACTTTACGTTGCCATCCTTTGCCATATCCTCAGCGAAGATGTCGTTAGCCTCAACAATATAGTAGGCAGGTGCCTTACCAAGTTTCTTCATCCAGTCATCAAGGTGGTCGTTCATAAGGTCAATCATATACTGCTTGTGCTCCTTATCTTCATCACCCTCCAATGTAAGAATGATACGATAGTCATTCTCATTGATAAGCTTCAATGGTGCCTTAGCAGCTATATAGTTCTTATAAAGTTTCTGTAGACGGGTCACCCACTTATCTGCATCCATACCCTCCTGCGCTTGCAAGAAAGATGGTGCCTTGAGAAGAAGTTGCTGCTGAACGTCAAGGTCGTTATTATCAGCCTTGTACTTATTATAAAGCTCTTCAAAACTTACACTCTCACCTGCTGCAATCTTAGCAGCCTCCATGAGTTCATCCTTATCCATTGCACCTGTATTCACAGACAAAGCCTTACCATCTGGTGCAATGAAAGCTACTGTTGGATATGCTGCTACCTTATAGTTCTTAGCGATATCAACATTCTCACCCTTCTCAGCATCTAACTGCAGACTGATAAAGTGTTCATTGAAATACTTTCCAACTTCCTCTTGTGTGAAAACAGTCTTTGCCATCTTCTTACAAGGAACACACCACACTGCGTAGAAGTCAACAAACAGAATTTTATTCTCTTGCTTAGCTTTTACCAAGGCTTCACTGAAAGTTCCCTTAAAGAACTTAATACCATTTGCTGCTTCTGTACCCTGCTGTGCACGAAGCTGTACTGCCATCATCAAAAGAGATACAAGCAGTAAGATATATCTTCTTCTTTTCATATTTAATCTGTTTTTAATGGATTATTTTATTCAATCTATTTATTAAACTGTATCCTACTTACAGCATTGATTTTATTCATATCTATCTTTTTAATACATGAGAGGAATACGCTTAAAGTCAATGCTGAACGTAGTATATACATCTACAATATACCTTTATCGAAATTACTCGACAGGCAGTTCATCATCAGTTACTACCACCTTAAAGATGTCTTCCAAGACTACCTCATGGTCTTGATTATACACCTTAAGAGAGAGACGATATCTGCCGTTTGCCAACTGTTGCGTAGCTTCTTGTGTGACAACAATCAGACCACCGGTAACAGAAATCTTGCCCTCCTTATAGAGTTTCATAAACAACTGTGCTTGTTCCTGATTGTCAGCCTTAACCCCAAACAACTCATAATTGATAGGGTTGGTTCCTGCAACACCTTGGATACGTGTTGAAACGAATGGTAATTTGTTAATACCACGCTCACTCGTTGCATCGACGTTATGGAAGGCATTAAGAGAATCGGGAGTAAAAGATGCTCCCGTTGTTCTCAGATAGCCTACATCCATTTTGCTACATGATACCATAAAACCTATTGTAAGGGCCATAAGGCATAGCAATGCGATTCCTTTCTTCATCTTTTTCATTTTTAAAAGTCGGTTAAGTTGAAGTCATAAACAAGTGAGTGAACCACTCCTGTGTTTGTTTCTATATTACATGAAGCAACGTCAGAAGTCTTGGTGGTCGTTGGGGAAACCAAGTGGATACGTAAAGGGCCAGCACCAGGAACACTGTTGTAAGACTCACGGAATGTATAAATCCACAACTGCTTACCAGAAGCCATCTCTACTGTCTCACCTCCCTTACCAATAGGTGTTGATGCATCAGAAGACTTAACACCTTCTTTGAAATCATCAAGCATCACACGCTTGTTAGGCAAAACACTATTCAAGATAAACTTCTTGCAGTCAGCAACTGGGATATCCGACACTCTCTCCATATGATTATCATAGAGATAACGACGAATACTATGATTCGTAGGACCAAAGAATGTGAAGTTCTTTCCATACTGACTTGTACCTTGGAAGAGCGACACTAAGTCGGCACGTTCTGCCATTACACGAAGGGAATCCCAATTATAGCTGTCCCCTTTGAAGTATTCCCACATCGTCATATCATGCTTTCCATTAGCAAGACCTGTGTCATCGAAGTTATACTTCGTACAACTGGAGAAGACTCCCATTGTCAGACACATTGTTATTATATATATAATCTTTTTCATATATCAAACAATATATTTATTGTAACGTTCCTAACCCGTTATTAGTTATAAGCCTGCCAATATGGCTTCTGGCGCAACAATGTATTAATGATGTGCCCATCCTTATCCTGCCATGCATCCTTTGGAAGTGGAAGGAAGAGTGCACCGCCTTGAATGTCTTGATTGGTCAGTAAAAGGAACTTACCTTGCAGTTCTTCTTTCACATATCCATTACGAATGACATCGGCATAACGTGCATCATTTTCACCGATAAACTCTTTCTCTCTTTCAAGGAAGATAGCCTTCTTCAGTCCCTCTGTATCGTAGGTTGATGGATAAGAAAGTGCACCAGCACGTGAACGAATCACATTAAGGTCAGCGATAGCCTTTGCATCGTTGCCTAACTTCTGATAGCACTCTGCTCTCAACAGATAGAAATCAGCAAGACGCCAGTAAACATAGTCAGCATCTACCGTACGGTAAGTCTTACCACTTGCAGAATACTGATCGGCATCCATGATTGCTTTTCTGAACTTATACATAATAGCGTAATCAGTTCCATCTACCTCATGTGAGGTACCCCACTGATAGAAAAATGCCTGTAGACGCTGGTCAGTAGCATCAGGAAACAAGCTTTCTATTGTTGAAGTATAAAGCTGATAGGTACTACTTGATGGTAAATCAGCTAATGTCAGGTCCTCTCTTACAGGCCAGCTCACAAAGTTCTGTGCCACCTCATTAGGAGAAACTACATTCTCTGAGCGCGTCTTATCAAAGTACAAACTGAAGATTGCCTCTGGATTAGGAGACTTCTCATTAGACAGATACGTACAGAGTTCCTCTGGTGAAGAGCAAAGCTGATAATTACCGACCTGACCATCGATAAGCTGTGTTGAGTAATCGATAGACTTCTGATAATCTTCTTGCGCATTACCCTGCAACTTATAAAGTTCTGTCACACTACCCTTCCACGCATAAATCTGTGCGAGTAAGGCTGCAGCAGTACCCTTTGAAGCGGTCTGACGGTTAGTAATTGGCACACCATTCAAGTCTGTCAACTTATCCCATGTAGGCAGAACATCCAATGCTTTCTTTGCGTGTTCTATTGCAGCATTAAGCACATCACTCTGTGAAGAGAGAGAGTAAGGCTTTATCTCAGTAGAATTCTCTGTAATGATTGCCTCACCATAACGTTGTGCCAAAAGGAAATAAGACAATCCAAGAGCGAATTCAGCTTGCCCTACATGATACTTCCGACGATCTTCAGCCAAGTCTTTTGTCTTATCTATATTATCAAGCAATAGATTTGATTCAAAGATAATGTCGTAAAGACCCTTCCATGAATACTCACTTGTTATTACTGTTCGTGGATTCCACTCGCGTAACTGCTTGCCATCAAGAATCTCGTCAGCCTTCATACCTGCTGTTGAAAGAACATAGTTATTGCCAACAACAGTGTTGATATAATATAGAATAGAAGTGGTTGTCGCATTCAACTCTTTCTCTGTATTAAACGAGTTGCTGTAAGTCAATCCGTTCTCTGGCTGCAAGTCAAGGCTGCAAGAGGACAGAAGACAACCACATATTGAGAGCATTATAATCTTCTTCATTTCTGTTAGAATTTTAAGTTGAGACCCAAAGTAACCTTTCTATTCAATGGATACTGTGTTCCATCGTCCTTACCAGAATAAGGATTAATAATTTCTGGGTCTACTCCTGAGTAATTGGTAAGCAAGAACAAATTCTCTCCACTGAGGTATACATTAGCATCTTTGATGAATGAACCCTTCAGCCAGTTCTTAGGTATCTGATAACCAATAACCAACTGCTTGAGTCGTAGGAAGCTAATATTCTCAATGTTAGAATCTACATTACCATCAAACTGACCTACATAATCCTTATCAGCAAACTCAAGTGATGGATACTTCGCATCTCTGTTGCTTGTTGTCCAGAAGTCACCAGCATGGAAGTAGTTCATGATTACACCGAAGTCCTTTGTAAAGGTGAAGGCACTGTTCTTATACATATTCATAACCTTACGGCTAATGGTATAGCTGAAGAGTACATCAAAACTCAAACCCTTCCACTCCAAGTGGCTATTCAAACCACCATAAACTGCAGGGAGTGTGCTACCAGCATAATAGAGGTCCTTATCATCAATCACACCATCATAGTTCTGATCCTTAATCTTTCTTCCGCCCACACGCAATGGATTATTGATTGATTGGAAGTAGAGTGGAATCTGCTTACCTGATGCATTAAGATACATTGGGATATCCTCTTCCTTCTGAACGATTCCCTCATCCTTGAAAGTATAGATACCATAGACTGGACGACCTAAGACTTTATCATTAAGGTCTTCGCCATTGTATGTCTTACGCAGCATGTTCTTATTATGAGAAAGGTTGAAGCCTACGCTCCAGTTCCAATTCTTCTTGCGGATAACATCATACTGAGCCTCGAACTCGATACCTTCGTTAGAGATAGCAGAAGCATTATCCCACATATTTGTAGCAAGGAAGACATTACCTGGAAGATAAGATTGCATCAACAGCTTGCTTGAATACTTATAGTAATAATCGAGCTTGAGTTTCAAACGATAATCCAACATCTGCAAGTCAAGACCGAGGTCATACTGGTCACTCTCCTCCCAAGTCAACTTCTTATTAGCCATAGATTGCGGGATAAGACCTAACGAACCATTAAAGATGTTACTCTCCTCCATCACACCCAATGCCAAATAAGGCTCCTGGAACTTCTGTCCAGACTTACCCCAAGAAGCACGAAGTTTACCGAAGCTTAACCACCAGAACTTCTTCATGAAGTGCTCTTCACTGAATGCCCAACCAAGACCAACAGAAGGGAAGGTTCCCCAACGTACATCCTTACCGAACACACTTGATCCATCTGCACGGATAGAAAGCTCTGCCATGTAACGCTTCTTATAGCTATAAGCTGCACGACCTAAGAAACTGAGCAATGACTGCTCCTGCTGGTTAGTAAGGAAACTCTGTGCTGCTCTTACTGTTCCACCATCATTGAAGAGTGAAGGCCATCCCTCACCAGCATACTTAATAGAGTTGGTAGGACCACCCTTTGCAGTACCGCTTAAGTTCTGCAACAAGTCATAGTTATATGTCATACCAGCCATCAACTCCAACTTATGCTCACTTGGTAATGCCAAGTTGTAAGTAAGAATATTCTCTGTCTGAATATTCGTCATTGCAATATTGGAAGCCTGAACCTCAGACTTCTTGTCATACTTCAGATAATCAGGTGTGAATGTGTACACACGTGTGAAGTAATGGTCAAGCGAATAAGTAGAAGAGAACTTCAGACCCTTCAAGATGTTATAGTTCAAACCGACACTCAAACGAACATTATAGTTTGAGTTGGTCTTATCAATATCCTTCAATTGCCTCAACGCCACTTGCTCAGCAGTACTACCCTTACCTGGCAAGAGAGTTGATGTACGTTTCGGATCGAATGTCAATCCCTGCACACGACCTCCATCTGCTCCTGCTTTCTGAGTAGCGTATGTAAGGTTGATACGTGTGAAAGCACTCAGCTTCGTTGACAGGTTAAAGTCAAGATTACTCAACAAACTGAAACGACGGAAGTTAGAACTAATCATAATACCAGTTTCATCATAGACACCAGCATTAACCATATATCGAATATTGTCAGTACCACCAGCCAACAACATATCAGCCTTGGTCACCTTACCAACACGGAAGGCATACTTCCACCAGTTTGTTCTGTTATTATAGAAGGTGTTAAGTGAATCTTGTGCAATACCAGGCAGTCGACGTTCTGGGTCTAACACCCTGCCATTACGCCACAAATAGTCGTATGCACCATCATTATCAGCATCCCATCCGTATGAATCCTTATAAGAACCCGGATAAATCAACTTATCTGTCATGTAGTCATAATGTGCACCTCTTTGGCTCTTAGCAAGACGGAGAGCAATATCGCGTTCACCCTTACCAAGGGTTTGCATTGGTGTACTTGGCAACCAAGAAAGAGACTGTGAGAAATTGAAACTTACTTCAGAACGTCCTGACTTACCTTTCTTTGTTGTAATAAGGATAACACCATTACCAGCTCTTGAACCATAGAGTGAAGCTGATGCAGCATCCTTAAGTACCTGTACAGATTCTATACTTGAAGGATCAAGTCCTGCCAAAGGATTAATACCACCTGTTGCATCAGTGGCACTACCTGATACAGGTATACCATCAATTACATAGAGCGGAGTACCATCATTGATACCCTTCTGATTAAGAGAGCTAAAACCACGAATAGTAATACGAGAACCACCACCACCAGGTGAACCAGAGAGGTTGGTTACATCTACACCAGCCATACGACCCTGCAAGAGGTTCTCAATACTTGCGGTTGGTGCCTTCTGCAAATCCTCAACTTTTACAGAAGCTACAGCACCCACCTGCTCACGTGTATTACGCTTACCATAGGCAACAACAGTAACCTCACCCATTGCGATAGCTGAAGAAGTCAGGATAACGTTCATAGCTTTACCAGCATGATACTTTAGCGTCTTAGCATCGTAGCCCACGCTGGAGATAGTAATCGTCCCTTCCTCTTTCTCTACAGGCATTGAGAAATTACCGTCAATATCAGCGGTAACACCTTGCGACGTACCCTTAATTTGCACAATAGCAAAAGGCACTCCCAAGCCGTCTTTGTCTTTTACTGTGCCACGAATCGTGTATTGTCCTTGTGTTGCGTTCTTCATTTTGAACACATCAATCACCTTGCCATCAATATTATAGACGAAAGATGAGTGAGACAATAGATTTTCCACAGCACTCAGTTCGTCTACATCCTCAAACGATATCGTAAGAAGCAACGTGTCGTTCTTAACATCGTCAGAGTAATTAATCTTGTAGTCTCCCTTTGTAGAAATGAAATCCAAGATCTGAGCAACACTCTTATCCTTAAACGAAATCGAGAACTTCTTACCCGCTACTTGTGCAGAAGCAGGAGAACTCCACGAAAGCATCAAGATAAAAGTTGTCAGAAACACCAAAGAAGGTAACCTTCTTAAAGTTCTAAACATGCGTTGATGATACTTCATTGATTAGTCTTTATTGTTATTATTTTTGATATTAACTTATTAAAAGAATTAGATTCCTTCACAAATGCGCGCTCAATAAAATCTACATAAAAACGGTATTAATATTGATTACGATGCAAATGTACATAAAAATCTTGAATCACAAAGTCTATTGATTATAAAAAAAGTAAAAGAAATGCAGTTATAATAACACACACTATCCCCCTCTCTGTACGAGAAGGGGATGGTCAGTATTTACATTTTAAACTTTAGATATTCCGCTACTGCCATCTTCCTCTACGTTTAAGGTTATATTGATGATAGAACCCACGAAACTGCCTCTATACCTTTCAACGTGCATCATTCTATTAAAAACTATACTGGAAACCTATAGAAGCAAACTCCTTCAACTGCCAAAAGGCATAATGTTCATCACGACGTACACCATCATCAAAACGAGGATAGATAAACACACGACTTGATATATAGCGGTTGAAGCGGAAGGTAAAGGTATTCTCCCATTCTAACTCCGTACGCTTATAAGTCGAATAGCCATACAGACGTGTCTTCCAAGTAAGCGATTCCATCAACTGCCATTCTAAATCAACCGTAAACTCAGAACCGAAGTCATGCAGGAAATGATTACCATCCTTGATACCCAAACGACGCGTCAACTCTAACATACGAGTATACTTCATATTATAAGCTAATGGTGCCAAGTGGAAATTACCCTTCAAACGATGGTTCATCCAGTCTACCGAATAATCCATACCGATAGAAAGGTTTATGTTCAACGGAGCTGCAAAAGCTGAATAAATCTTTGGATCATTTGAACGGTAAGAATGGCTAAATTGCGTATTGCCAATAAACTGAACCGTATAATACCAACGCTTTGTTGCCTGCAAACCGAGTTTAGAGGTAAGACGAATCAGGTCCTCTGTACTCTTAAAACTGTGTAGGGAGTCGGAGCGACTGCTCTGCATACCATATTTTAATTCCAAACGGTTCTCCCACTTCACTTTCTGCTTATTATTATAATTAGCTTGCATGACCAATGAAGCCAAAGCAGAATAATTGCTTTCGCCACCTTTATACCAGTTTCCAGATACGTAATTCTGCAGGAACTGTAGAGCATAATCACCACTAAACGTCCAGAAATTAGGACGCTTTACCAAAACATCTACAGGTACATTTGTTGGCTCAACAGGACGATCAGCCACTTTTTCTACCAATGTAGGATCATGATGTATTGGTGCTTTGATATCATCTAACTTCGTCTGCTGTTGCTGTACCATACGATCAGTGCCCTCCACAAGGTCAGGACGTGTCAAGTAAAGGTGCATCAACTCTGATAGAATAGGACTTTCTTTTCTATCACGTGTAAACATCCCTTCTGCCACATTACCATAATAGGTCAGTGGTAAAAACAATCGCATATCATTCCGACGAAGCCTCTGCCCGCGTTGAACTTTCGGCATCTTACGTGTAAACACGCTATCCTTCAGGGATTTTAGTGAATCAATATACGCTTGAATCTTATCCATTGACGGCCGTTCATCGCTACAAACAGAGATAGGATGATTCACTTGAGCAATAGTTCCCAAGCTCACTATTAGAAATAATGTGATTAAAAAGTTCCGTTTCATCATATTTAATATAATGTGCAAACTTACGGTATTTTTTTTAATTTACAGACCTATTTACTGAAAATCTTAACCACAATAAGCAATTTATCTATATAATTAGTTGTCTTCCACTTCATCCTGAAATGAAAGACAACGAACAACGATATTACATGGTTACCGTATTTCTTTAATAAACAAGAAAAGCCATAACGTTGTCTTAAAGATTCAATTTATAACCTACAGACACCTCAAACACGCTGCTACGAGAAGATTCGCCTTCCTTGTAAATATTAAAGACTCCCACATGATATAATGCTCCTAACACAACGTTTTCGTACTCATAGCTTACACCAACTGGTATAGAAAGACCAAACTTACGCATACCATTCTTTATATCGATAGTAAACTCATCTTCGTGGAAGTTAGACTTCCGACTCTCCTTGTCCACATCAAACGACTGTTGTATTTCATGACTTGTTGCACCAAGTAACCAAGTTGGCTCTACACCTGCCTTTACTGAGAATCCTGGTAACAAATAACTATGGATTAGAATCGGCATAGCAACATAATTCATTCGCAAATTACGATTATATACTACAGAGTTCTTTCCTTTACCATCTTTAAACTTACAACCTGCTTGAACAAAAGATAAACCAGCAGAAACGCCAACAACATCTGAAGCTTGATACATCACATCTGCCCCTCCAATAAAGCCTAATAATGCATAGGGTTTAACCTCCACAACCTCATTGTCACCAATTTCGTAAAGACCAGACCCACCTAACAAAGAAGATATTGACACTCCTACATGCGGTATCACTGACCATGTACCTAATTTATTCTGTGCCCTTGATACCAAAGTTGATGTAACTAATACGATTAGAATAGCTATTCGTTTCATAGGTTTTGTTATTTATTTTGTTAAAGATTATATATGTTAAACGTATTTTGCATGATTTTATTGCAAAGCACATACTGTTTATGAATATTTTATACAGACATACAACAGCATTATCACCACAACAAGAGTCGCGAAAATTATTTACATTATTTCTTAAAACATTCGTCTAAAAAAGACAAAAAACAGCCTTTTCGAGCACTCTTGTAACTTTATACAAATCAGATAGTTACAAAACAGCAGCGCAAAAGGTGCTTAATTGGACTTCAAAAGGGCGTTAATAAGACCTCAAAAGGGCACCTTTT
>ERZ773069.70-NODE-70-length-71022-cov-34.274057_pt1 | contig 71022 bp, 77 predicted proteins | sample MGYA00580619_ERZ773069 | MGnify/ENA primary metagenome ERZ773069 (study PRJEB29015, sample SAMEA2738007) | human oral metagenome | biome: human oral; feature: human-associated habitat; material: dental | place: China | collected 2108 ...
GGCGGTGGTGATGGAACGGAAATGCATTTATATTGACTGGGATAATTCATCTCGAAGATTTGTTGATGATACCTATTTCCCCTATTGTGTTGTACTCTTCTACGATTCCACAAAGAATATTCTGGCAGAGGAAAATCTATTCTGTTGGGTCGGAAAGGTCGGCACCGATAACTATTACATGAAGTCTCAAGAGTTAGTGGCGAAAGATATTGTCGCCTGGCTTCATGAACGGGGATATCAGGTAGATGTTAAGGGGCCGGAGTCAGAAGAGGTAAGAACAGTAATGATGCAATACGAGGTAGTTGTTTATGAGCGATCCCTTCCTTGATAGCCTAGAGACAGCGGAGTCTGTAAGCGAAAAGGTTAACATCTTGGTATATGGTCCCCCCGCTGTTGGCAAGACTTTTTTCGCTGGTAGTGGGGCTAATGATGGTGAAAAAGTTTTAATTTTATCCATTGAGAACGGTCTTAACGCGATTAGCCGACCAGGGAATAAAACAAAAATTAAGCGCATAGATTCGTACCCTAAGCTTTTGAAAGCTGTGAAGTGGGTACAAGAAAATCCTTATGTTTTTGATTGGGTTATTGTGGATTCGCTTTCTCGCGTGCAGTCGAAGCTTATTTGGCCATGGATTGCCGATAACCGTAAAGCGAATCGGGACAAGCTTAATCGAGAGCTTCAAGAATATAACACCGCATTTCTTCACACCGAAAAGCTTATTGATGACCTTTGCTATAGCAAGGCGAATGTTATTTTCTTGGCTACAGACACATCTTTGAAAGAAGACTCTCGGATCATTTGTCCTGACATTGATGGTCGCAAGGGGAAGATGCCAGATTATCTTATGGGACGCATGGATCTTGCGTTCTATGTTTCTATCACACAAAATAACCAAGGAGAAATCATACGAAAGTTTGATAGTACTCCTCATGAGTTCATACGAACTCAAGATAAGCTGGGAATTTACCCTAAACCTGTGGCAAATCTCACACTTGAACGACTCACAAATGACATGCAAGCTAAGTATGGAGTAAAATAGAAAAATGCTGAAATTCAACATCCCTAACACCCGTCCTTCTCTAGAGGATATCAAGAAGGCTCGGGAAAATACTGGTGGCTATAGTGGCCCCACCCCTCAGCCTGGCAAATATGATACGCGGCTTGTTCAGCTGAACCTCACTGAATCTCGCTCAGGCAACCTGATGTTCAAAGCTCGGCTTGCGATTGAAGATTATGAATCTCAAGGCGCATATAAGGGTTTTGTTTTTACTCACTATGTAGTGATCCCTTATGACCCATCTGCAAGTGGTTTCTCTCTTCAGCTTAATAATCTTGATGACTTTATGAAGGCCATTAGCTTTGGAAAAGACAAAGCTGACGAATGCTATATCGCTTTAGTAAATAGCGATTATGTAGCTAGTGAAAACAGTGAAACCGACGGTCAGCTTTCCGAGTTCGCGGGGAATAAAATCGGTGATTTCATCAAGGTAGTGGTTGTTTCTGGCCTTCAGGACGACACCCGAGACCCAGAAAAACAATGGGCACGAGTGAAATACATTGATGTTGCTGCAACCAAGGCTCTGCAAGACGGTAATCCGCCTGAAGCAGACGGTTTTGAAAACCTTGGTGACATGGAGTTGATGTAACTGTGGTGGAAGTTGATATTTATTCTCTGCCTCGCTGTAAGCAATGTGATAATGCCAAGCGCTTTATCAAAAATTATCAAGGGGAATTAAAGGTTTCTGATCGAGGCTTCTTATCAAATTACCCTGATTTAATAGCCTCACAACGGATTCAGCAAGCCCCTTATATTGCAATCCGCCACCTTGGTAGTGGGAACACATATAATCTTACCGGCTTTGACCAGGAAAAACTGGAATACGCGCTCTCAGACGGCGATGACCAGGCTTGGTAGTTTGTAAGATGAACATAATAATGTTATAATATTGTTGTACTCACTAGCTAATCTTTTTCCTTCCTTTCTGAAAAGCTAGTGAGTCTTCATTTTTGGAGTCAAAATGGATTTCGTATCACTTCATGGACACACCTCTTTCAGCTTCGGTGATGGACACGGCACACCCGAAGAACACGTCAAGCGAGTAAAAGAGCTAGGTATGTCAGCACTAGCTGTGACTGAACATGGCAATGTTTCCAGCCATGTGCAGCTGGAGAAAGCCTGTAAAAAACACGGAATCAAACCCATCTTTGGCGTAGAAGCTTATGTAGCTCCGCCAAATGAAAAGCATAAGTTCCACCAAACAATCCTTGCTATGACCCAGCAAGGCTATCGACAACTCAATGAATTAGTCACCCGCTCTTACCATGAAGGTTTTTATTTCAAACCAACTATGCATCCTGAATGGTTGCTAGATAGAAAACTCACTTCTGACCTTATTGTGTTTTCTGGCTGTGCTGATTCATGGCTCTCTTGCACCCTAGCAGGAGGGAAAAGTGTTACAGACGTTCCCCGCTTAGATAACTTGGCTAATCCCACGGAAGTGGATAAACAGATGTACCTTAGCCGATACCCACTTGGTGTTGAATTAGCGAAGCGATTTCAAGAATGTTATAGTGACCGATACTATATTGAGCTTCAGCCATTCTCGTTCTATATGCGCACTCGGGTACTCAATTCAATGAATGTGCGGATCGGAAAAGAACTAGGTATTCCGCTTGTGGCCACAAGTGATGTGCACTATCCGCTCCCTAGTGATTGGGAAACCCAGGTGTACCTCAACGCTATTGCATGGAACCAGACCCCTAGCAAGCTCACAGAGCGACGAAACTATGAGCGGGACCCACAAGCCTATCCACGTTCAGAAAAAGAGCTATATAGCCGCCTGGTCGCTGCTGCTGTGCCACCTGCCGTGGCCAGAGAAGCAATAATGATTACTCCCCGTATTGCTGAGCGATGCAGCGTTACCTTACCGAAGAATGATCCTATCAGGTTTCAGACGGGCTGGACAGATGAACAAGCGGAGGTCCGGCTCATCAAGGAACTACAAAACGGTCTGCTCCGACGAGTAAGTCAATCAGAGACTTTCACTACTCACTACAAAGAAAACAAACAGGCCTATATCAATCGCATCAAGAAAGAGTTTGCGGTTATCAAGGAAAAAGGCTTCTGTGATTACTTCCTTATTAATCAAGATGTAATTAATTGGGCCAAGAAGGAAGGCATTGTAGTTGGACCCGCACGTGGATCAGCCGCCGGGTCGCTGGTTTGTTACCTTCTTGGGATCACAGAGATTAATCCAATGATGTTCCCGCAAATGCTTTTTGAGCGCTTCCTTGACCCCGGACGCGAAGACGCACCTGATATTGATACCGATTATGAAGACGCAAAACGAGATAAGGTTTTTGAATATGCGAGGTCCCGATATGGGAATGAAAATGTTGGGAATATTGGTAATTTCTCTCGTTATCGGGGGAAAATGGCTATTAAAGACGTGGCAAGAGTTAGCGGTGTCCGAATTGATGTAGCTGACAAATACAATAGCTATATTGAGCAGTTGCCATTCGGTGACCCACGTGAGTTTGAAACAGCAAAAATTGCAGCGGAAAACTTTGAGGAAGCACAAGCTATTATTACGGCTCATCCTGGACTAGAAAAGGCTTTTGAGATTGAAGGCGATATGAAGACGCTTTCTATCCATGCAGCAGGGATGGTGTTAAGTAACAAACCAATCAAAGAGACTTGCGCTTTATATCACTCAACTAAGTCTAGCGGTGTTGATACAGAAGTCATCGCTTTTGACAAACGCGATGCGGCTTACCTTAATCTTCTCAAGCTTGACTGTCTAGGACTCTCTACCCTAACACTTATCTCTAAAGCAATCGAGGGAGCACCCGATTTCACTATTGATGACCTATACAATCTCCCCCTTGATAACGTCACAGTGTTGAAATCCTTCGCTAGTGATGATCTTAACGGGATCTTCCAATTTGAAGGTCGCTCAACCCGCGCCATTGTCAATCAGCTATTTTGGGACCGTCCAGACGCCTATCCAGATATCAATCAATTAGCAGACATCAACGCTCTCAGCCGGCCTGGTGCACTGTCTTCAGGCATGACAGCCGAATACATCCGTGTAGCACGAGGGGCTGAGCCCCGTAGTTATCATCCAGTGGTTGATAAGATCCTCGGCTCTACTAATGGATGCCTGGTGTACCAAGAACAGGTGATGCAGATTGGTAAAGAATTTGGTGGGCTATCCGATCACGAGATTGGACGGCTCCGTAAAATCATTGGATCTAAACAATCAGGCGGAGCCTTTGACGAATTTAAAGCTAAGTTCGTCTCTGGTGCTAAAGAGCAATGGGGAGCAAGCGAAACCCTCGCTTTGGAGATTTGGGATTACATGGCTGCGTCCTCAGGCTATCTTTTTAATGTCGCACACGCGGTCAGTTATGCCGTCATCGCTTACTGGACGATGTATCTAAAGCGAAATTATCCAGCGAGTTTCTACGCTGGTGCGCTCACGATTGCTAGCCAGAAAGGCAAAGTGAAGGGCAAGATTGATCCTGTCCGGCCTATCTTGCTTGACGCTAAGGCTCACAATATCGACATCCTCCCACCTCATCCAGCCTATAGCGGATATACTTGGTCTGCCCTAGAGCGGTCAGTCAGGGCCGGGTTCTTACAGCTTCCAAAGGTTGGGCCTAAGATTGCAAAGGCAATGCGAGATGCACTTAATTCTAGCCCCGATGTTGCTTCTTGGGAGCGATATATGTATGAGGTCAAAGGTTTTGGAAAAAAGACTGTTGAGGCAATTCATACTTGGTTAGATGATAACGTTGATCCTTTCGGTGTCGAGTTTGACGAAAATCTTTATCAAATTGTTACAGAAAAGATCAATAATTGGGAGCTAGACCTACCAGCGCTCACACTTGATTCTAAAAACTTAAATGCTCAACTCGGGAATCAGCTGGTCACAACGATTTTACGAGTCGAGGGCCTGAAGCGAATCTTTGTAGACACAGACGGCATGGATTCACCGCACCTCAACCTCAAAGCGAAACTCACATGCATTACTAGCAAGGGCAAGGAGGTAGCGGTTAATATCTCTCGTTATCAATACCGCTCTTTAGCCAAAGAACTGAAGTACTATGATGATAGTAAAGAGTTCTTGGTTCATGTAACAGGAACAACAAGCTTTGAATACGGATTGGCTATTCAAGGAAAGGATTTAACCCTTGTCCAGCTCAATTAAGCATATTGAATTTGATTTCGCTAAAGAAGATCTCTGGCAAATCATAAGTGATAACAAATTGCGATTTCAGCCCCGGAAAGATGATTTTATTGCAGCAGTTGATCCGGGTGGAGTAACAGGGATAGCTGTTGCTTGTGTAAGCTATGATCCAAAAGATTTTTCCGACATCCATTGGCTAGCGACATCGCAATATGATTTCCGAGAGTTTCAAACCACAGAAGACCTATTTACCGCAGAAGACGAATTTGTGCACCGGTTTTTTGACTTCTTTGAAACTTGGCCTATTGCCGACGATTTTTATTACGGGACTGTACAATTTATCATTGAGGATTTTATTCTCCGACAAGGAGGAATGGGGAGGGAACTTTTATCCCCAGTCAGGATCGCATCAAAGATTCAGTACGCAGAAAAATATGGAGATCAAGATAGTGAGTATTATCCTTGGACGCACCTTATGTATCAATCGCCAAGCTCTATCAAAACGACTTGTACCCCAGAAAGGATGAAAGCATGGGGATTCCCAGAACTCAGCCATTCTCAGCGTCACAGTTTCGACGCCTTGCGCCATATCGCATATCGTATCCGCTCATTGATGGCAGAGAACAACTAGGGGCAACCTTCTACCTAAAACAAGGCGATATTTACAATCTCTTAGGGGTGCCATTAACCCGAGCGGAAAAGAAGCTTTTAGCTAAGAGAGCTTCCAGAGCAAAACCAAAAATCTGTTCTCATTGGTGGTATTCCTCTAAAAATCGCATGAGCCTTAAAGACTCTTTGCGATTTCTAGATATTGTCAAAAAGTACCCTAAGTTTCAGAGCCTTGATTTTAGTTGGCAAAAAGAGCTTATTATTAATGCTTGTTATGATTTAAAAGACACTTATCCACTAAATGCGTTACTGATCTATTTAGGTTTGTCCAGCTCATCAGGGATTCCTGGTGACAAGGGGCTTTTTTATTATCGGTATGCTAAAATGCCTCATATACCTAAAAGCCTAACCCAGCGGGTTTATCCGTGGGTGCACAGTACATACTTAGTAGATAAGGCTGTAGCAGACGAGATCAGCCTTCGGAAAGACAAAGGTGAAGAGCTTCACATGATAATTTCCAATCTTGAGACCCCACTTGTATTAAACTTGAACTCAAGAAAGGGAGATATCAATGATTAATGCTTTGGAAGTTCGTGACCAATACTTTACTGCTGGTTGGCCAGTGGTCTTCCCTATTCCTGTTGGGAAAAAGTTTCCTCCGCCTGGTGGCGTTACTGGGAAGGGGAATCATCCCACCCATCAGGATGTAGAAAAGGTTTGGCAAGGCAAGCCCGCCAACTGCAACCTCGCTCTACGTATGCGAAGTGAGCATCCAGACTTTGATGTCATCGCCATTGATATTGACAACTACGGTGACAAAACTGGACTCCAGACCATTAAAGATTTAGAAAAGTCTTTAGGTGAAGAGTTCCCTTGGTACGCACCGTTTAGCACCAGGCGAGACCCTAAGATTGGGACCGGGCAATTTTTCTTTAAGGTCCCGAAAGGCCTAGAGTTCCACGGGCAATTAGGCGCAGATGTTGATATCATCCAAGATAATCACCGCTATTCCATGGTGTATCCGTCTGTAGTCAACGGTGACCAATACCAATGGTATTACATGGGAAATCCCGCTCCCATCCCTCGGCTAGAGAGTCTACCTTGGCTCCCTGAAGCTTGGCGTAATGTGGCACTGAAAGGCGCTGCTCAACCCGCAATTAGTAAGGATAAAGCGGTTACCAAAGGTGCCCCTCGCGGCTCTGAATATCGAGTAGCGATTAATTGGCTTCGTAACAACACCTTTGGCTTTGGTGGGGACCAAAAATCCAGTCCAGAGATGCTTGCTCTTACCGGGCCAGAGTTTGAAGAGGCCTTAACCGGTGGCGCACATGATGCGATGCTCAAAGCCGTCTACAAAGCTCTGCATCTAGCAATGGATGGCAAGGCAGGCCTCAAGCTTGCATTGATGGAAATTCGTGATGCTTTCATCGAAGAAGTTTGCTTTAACCGTACAGAGGGACGACGGGAACGTGAAACCGCAGAAGAAGAGTTTAAGCGTGCTGTCGTAAACGAAGTAGATAAGCTCTCTTCGCAGAAAGCAGAAGGCGAAAAGTTCCTGGTAGACACAGTAAAAGAAAATCCTTATCGCCTTGGTGCCACTAGTGAAGCAATTCTAGAAGGACGAGATATTATTCTGGAGAAGGGTATTGACGCTCGGAACTTCCAGAACACGGATCGTTTTGTTGCTGAAACATTCATTAACTTCTGGCAAGGGGACGTGCTAGCCACCCGGGATAAGGGAGGACAAGAGTTCGTCGTTTGGAACCCTAAGACTCGTCGCTGTGAGTGGAAGGCATTGGAAGAAATGTACTTCTACCTCTATGTCGCAACCTCTGAGCGACTACGGTATGAGGGGCATAAGCTACTACAAGAATCCATTTACAAAGAGGAGCACGAACCAAAGACCAAGAAGAAGCGGGGGGAGACTCGGGAATCCGAAGACCTGCGCAAGCAAGCTCAAGTGATTTTTAAGATTGCTGACTCGATCGAATCTACTACCCGAGCAAGCCGGATTCTCAAGCAGGTTCACGCCATTTCTAAAGCTCAAACAAAGATCCAAGAGTTTAACGCCAAATGGAACCTGCTAGGTCTGCCTGGTGGCAAGGTTCTTGATTTTGATAAACTACGAGACAACCCAGAAGAGGCTATCCGTCTTGCCACCATGCAAGATAAACTCACTCTCACTACCGCGGTAGAATACAAGCCTCACGCTCAATCTGAAGTAGTAGACAGCTGGATTACCCGGGTTGTCCCAGATATGAAGACTCGTAAGCTGCTTCAAAAGATTCTTGGCTATCAGCTACTCGGTGGCAATCCAGAAAAGCTTTTTGTGGTGCTTGCTGGTCCGACCAATACCGGTAAGACCACGCTGGTTGAGGCTTGCGCGGCTGCTCTTGGTGAATACGCTGGTATGTCTAATGCGCAAAAAATCCTCGGGTCTGACCGCGGCGGTCCCTCACCTGAACACATTACTGCCTTAAACTTCCGCATGCTTGGCTTCTCAGAGCTCGGTGAAGAGAACAACATTTCTTCCTCCGCTCTCAAGCGGCTCACCGGTAACGATACTCAGCGTCACCGGAATCTTCACTCTAATGAAATGATTGAGGCCCGGCCTGCCTATACCCCTATTGCTTCGCTTAACACCATTCCAACGATCCGTGGCGCTGATGACGCTTTGGCAAAACGTATTATCGCCATTCCGTTTGAACAGCAATTGCCCTCCCGCCAGGTTCCTTTTGAAGAAGATATCATCAAGAACCCTATCCACCAAGAAGCTTTATTGGCATGGATGGTTGAGGGCCTGAAGATGTACCTCACAGAAGGTCTTGATCGAGAAGATATGCCTGAAGAAATCAAGGCAACTACCAAAGAGTTTAATGCTGGTGTCGATATCCTTAACGAGTTCAAGGACGAAGAGCTTGTCCAGCAAGACGGGATCGAGATTGAAGAGTCCGCTTTATGGGATCATTACGAGAAGTGGTGTAAGAAATACAATGTCGATCCTAAGGACTACGGCAATCTTCGTAACTTCCGTAAGCGTTTCCGCGCTTTAGGGTTTAAGATTCTTCGCACAAAGCGGGCTGGGATCAATCGTTATTTCTATCAAGGATTAGGTATTCAAGGACAGGACATTTCTGGTCCGGTTGTACCAACAATAATGTCACGGTGACGAAATTAAGTGATGTAAAGACATAGGAAAACCCCGGACTCAACCGGGGTTTCAGGAAGGTTTTTAGTCTTCCTTCTTCGCCTTATTCTTCTTAATCGTCTCTCGCAAGGCCTCAACGCTCACCTTGGCGTCAGACTTCGCATCAACGTCAGGATGAGTCTCAGCCTTGGGCGGCTGAGCCTTCGGAGGCTCAGAGGCAACCACTGCTTCATGAACAACCTCTGCCACGGCGGGGCTAACCCGGTTCGTCAGCTCACTTGCTGTGGAGTGAGAAAGGCCATTCTTCGTAAGCCGTGCTGCAAGCGAAGCGCCAATGGCCGCTACAGCAGTGGTGGCCAAAGCACGGAAATCAAAAGTGTCAGTTGCAGGGACGGTTGCAGCCAGAGCTACCAAGCCGGAAATAACACCGCCGGCCAAGGCGTTAATGGTGTTGGCGTAACGCCGGTAGAACGGCTGGTTTTCGACGAACTCGCCGATAGCATCACCGATAGTATTGTAAACCTCGGCATTATAATTCTTAGACAATAGGGATTCCTAACTCTATCTTACGCTGACGAATCACCGCGTCTGGATCTTCGTCAAGAACTTTCAGTAGACGACGTAGCATGGCTTCAATATGGAAGCTCCGCTCATCGTTGAATAGCATGTAGCTACTTGCAGGGAAACTTACGTTTGGATTTACCCTGGAAGTGTAACTTTCGCTCAAAGCGACATCTCCTAAAATATCGTCACTGGATGAAACCTTGTTGGCAGAATAAGCATATCCCTTTGGCGGAATAAGCGTTGCTAGCTGCTCATGGCTAATCCAATATTCGTATGGCCAAAAACCAGAATCTGCAATGGCGTAGTGCTTTACACCATTATCAATCGCGTAACCAACCACAGCAATGTAGTGATAGATTTCTCCACCACCATAGCTAGGAGTAGTGCTACCACGAGTACCGATAGGGTAGTTGCTTGGCGGAGCAACAATGTTAGCTATCGCTGCGTAGCCTGCGTCGATGGAACCAGTAATATCTTCCCAAAGCTTTTGCTTCTGATTCCATGTGGGCGGATCATTCGGCATATCGCTAAAGGTGTAATTACCACCCTGAATAAGGCTATTGAGAACCGGTATAAATTGACCAATGTAATCGGTGCCGTTAAACGTGGTGTTCAGCCAGGTAGCTAATTCGCTTTCGGCATAAAGGATTTTCGTTGCCGTCCACACCACTGTTTGAGTTGATGCGGGGCCACAATAATATCCAGTATCCTGAGGGAGATAGCCATGATTATAATCAAGAACTTTCTCTACATCTTTTGGCAAATATTCCTCCTCCGGTAACAATTCGTTACCAAAAATTAGAGCATTATCAAAACGCATTTGACGATCAGCGATACCGTTGGTGCCGCCATTAATCGCTCTTGTGGCTGCGACAAAGTTATCGTAACGATCAACACCGTTAAGTTTTGGATCAGCGGCTCCGTCAGCATATTGGTTCAGCTTTGGCCTGGCTACCGTCCAATACCAAACTGCGCCAAGAAAACCAAACTCTTCGCCAGAAAGCAAGGTAGGATTATCAACGAAGTAGGTGTCATATGGCACGTAGCCTTGCGCAAAAGCCCACTGGCTTAGGTTTTCGTAATTTGCACGTCCAGTAATTTGGATCGGGCCACGCCCTTTGTAGCGCACCCCATCGCCTGGATAGACGTTGCCTAGGTCGCCTCGCCACTCATATTCTTCACCCGAAGCATATTCTTCCATCGCGGATAGACCGACGGATTCATGCCCTAGCTGGGCACAAAACATTGCTGCTCTAGCAACATTAGTGCAACCAGCTTGAGCAAGAGCCTTGTTAAAAGCAGGCGTAAGCTTTCGGTATTCATCAACCGACATAGCCCAATTCATCACCCGGGCTAAAACTTCAGGCTGCAATTTTAGTGACGCCTCCTCAGACGTTTCTCATAATCTGAATTATCTTTCATCATTTTATCATTTTCATCACGAGTTGTCGAACTGTTTTGTGGAGCTACTTTTGGAGTGAGAAGCACCGCAGTAAGAGCATTCAAATTTAAGCCCCCAAGCCAAGAGCGGTATTCATTCGACCTGACCCAAAGGCGAACAGAATACCCTGGTTCGGGAATCACTACTGCCTCTACTAATTGCAAAGTAGCCGAGACAGGCGCATGCATATGACAATCCCGATGCTCTCGCTTTTCATCATTACGGTTATATACGGCAAGCTCGGCCCAGGTCATACGGTTATTATTTGGAACACCGAATCCTGTTGATGGGGTATCTGCGGTAGCACGTGCCGACACCAACCAAGTTCCCGCTTCCTCAAAAACCAGCCTGCGATTTGTTACATCCAGCCTTGCACCTTTTGAGGGACCGAACTGCTGATTAAAAGGAATCAGTCGCTCAAGCTGTTGCGAGATAGGGGTTCCTGTTCCAAAAAAGTCTTGAACTAAACCAAGAAACCCGCTGTTTGCAAAAATGGTTGTATCACTAAAAACAGAAATATAACCGTCAGGAAGTAAGTCAAAACGGTTCCGAATATCAGCGTCAAGCGAGGATAATTCATGAACAAAACGGTCATTATTCGCATACATCTTCGCTTCAAGGTTCGGAATAGTTTCTGATTCGACTTTGCGGATTTTTTGTTGGTTAGTTGTAACATCAGCCCTGGTCGCATCAACTACCTTAGAAGTTTTATCAATATTTTCATTTGCCTTAGTAACATTCGATACAATCCCACCAATAAGCGTGCTTGAATCAGGAACAGACTTCACAGTAAAAGCACCTGACTCAGCTCGCTTTTCTGCATCAGTTCGAGTATCTGGGGCAATACCCCCAGGGGAAGTGATGATGAGATCATCAGTATTTAGTTGCGTAGGAGACTGTTGTGCATGCTCAGCAGGAGAATCCCAGGTGTCATTATTCCAGTGTGGATGGTTTATAATCTTCGCCATCGACTAAAATTCCTTTCGTAATCTCTTCATCTAGATCATCAAGCATTTGCACCAATCTCTGCACCCGCGGGTTTTCCTCAATAGCTGAAGCCGCTAATGAGTTACGCAACACACGGATAAGCTCTGATGCAACTCGTTGCCAACGCACAAAATAACGATTTGTTTCTTGAAGCTCTTCGCTTGCTTGTTTTAGTTGCTTCAATTCTTTCTCTATAGTCTTATACGATTTAGTGCCTGGTTTATTGATCTGAAATTTAATTCTCTGCCGAAGCACTGAAAGTAAAACTGTTAGTGCCAACACAACACTAACGATCTGGCCTGCTGCTGTTGAAGTATCTAGATGTCCAAAATCAACTGGGATCACTGCACTCCTTCAAAAAACCAAACCTGAGATATTGTTATGTGTAAAGCTGCGATGAACATTGCTAACAGACCAACCCCAAAAAAGAAGTTATACGAAAGAAACATTCCGCCAGCACACCATAATAACCCAAACACTCCCCAAACACCAGCGCAAACTAAGTGAGCAAGGTTTACTTTATGAAGCACTCTTGCTCGCCAAGTTAAATAGAAAGCACAACCAGGGAAAATAAAATCCCACGCATCAATCCCTAAAATCGAAGGCATAATAATTGGAATGGGTCGAGGGATCGTTGTTAATCCTATGTGGGGATGCGCGGTAAGAAACATCAAGCCGAACCCCAACATCATCAACGCTAATATATAAGAACAGCGCTGAAGAGCTCCGATAGTGGATTCGCTGCTTATATCTTTATGGTTAACCAAGAATTACAACAGCCCCATTCGATTTCCGAATCTTGAGCTTGTTATCATGGAAGTACATTACGCATCCACTAGCAGGCGGCTGTGGCTCAGCAACAGATTCAAAATATACCGGTAAAGTAAACTTCCCGGGAACCACCTCAGAGCCCCCACCAAATAAGCTCTCAATGGTAACCCAGCCACCACGAGTATAAAAGAACCCAGTCTTGGTCGGCTTATTAATCGCAAAATAGCCGTTGACTTCTTGATTCAAAGCTTTGAGTTGACGCGCCTGTGCACGCAGCTTTTCCATCGCTTGAAGGTCTGTTGGCTCATCAATCACGATATCGGGACGAAGTGGCTTCCCAGCGGGACCAGGAGGGCCTTGCTCACCCTTAGGTCCAGTAGGAAGCGGGATATTTAACTGATTATCTTCCATCAAAAGTGCCATGCGTCCTGTTTGTAAAAAGTCCAGAGCATCAGCTTCAGTAGTAAACTCTAGCCGTGCGACTAGATCACGAACAGTTGCCAAAATGATTCTCCTTAATCTGAGTTAAAAGCGGATTCAATTGCTCGGGTAAACCTTGCGTTAGCACGAGACTGAATGGCCCAAGGTTCTTCAGGACGGTCTGTCTCGCCGAGTTTTAATTCAAAACGCACACCGTTAGACCGATTAGAACTTAACGTAATCTGTTTAATGCGCTCTGGAAAGATCTTTCCATCTGGGGATTCCCACGCTACGGGATCAAGTACGTCAAAGTCTTCAAAGATTCGGAAGGGTAAGAAGCTAGCAGAGTCGCCGGTAAAGTTCGCTGTCTTATACCCCATTGCCGAATAACGCTGCATACGCAGGGCTTGAGCCGCAGCCGAACTATACGCGGTTGAACCTTTCCCGCCGTAATCCTCAAATAAGGCAAAGTCCCCAAGGAATTTCCGGTGTTCCTTATCCTCTGCTCGCTGGTAGGCGAAGAAAATATCATCTAACTTACCGGTCAACCAGCTAAGAAACAGGTCAAACGCGACACCGATAAGTTGGAGTGCTTGCTGAATCAACGTACGAACAATCAGCTTAATCCCTTGATTTAGGAACTCGTTTGATTTCCCGCCTGTAATAGAGCTGGTGCTTGTTGGCGCGTAGGCGCTGATTTCAAACTGTGACCAGTGCTGTTCGCTGTTGCGGAAGATTGGCCAAGCGACGTTGTACCGCTGTCCATCGGTGCCAAAGAATGATTTGAGATAGTCAGTATTTTCTGTTGCATCCAAGCTTGGTGGCATATCATACCGACCAAATAAGCCTCGCAGATAGATTCTCGCTGTCTCGGTGAGATTAGACCAGAAATTATGGTACGTCGGATCGGTCCGGGATCGGTCTTTATCAATAAAGTCAATCACGACGCAGGGGCGGCTAAGGAATAGTCCTGGTGGGGAAACATCCCGACCGGGGACAAAGAAGTAAACATTAGGTAGAATGTTGTAGTCTTTGCAGCATTCAGCGCTAAGCTCAGCTAAGGTATCCATTTGCGCTACAAGCGCAGTTATTGGTGCGGTGTCTTGAGTCTTTTTTGTTGGCACTACTACTACTGGATACATGAAGTCTTGCAGGTTGCGCCAGTTTGTCTCGTTTTCTTGATACTCATGAGCTGCCAAAGCTTGCTCAAGTCCAAAGATTAACCGGTTAGATGGGACCTGTAAACGAATAGCTGCTTTAATGCAGTATTGTTTCATAAGCCAAATTGCCGGACCTGACGCCATATCCCGCTTGGGGACTTGCGAATTAAGCGCCATAAACGGGCTTGGCCACGCAAGCATATACTTAAGCCAAATTTTGTCGTGGTCGCATTCTACCTTTAGTTCTGATTGCGGACCGGAACCTGACCAACCAACCCGAGAAACCCGGCCTGTCCAAGTCTTGATAATATAACCAGCTCGGGAAACAATGAAATGAACCAGGCAGACCTGAATATTAGTGCGTAGAAAATACTTTGACCAAGAGCTTGTTCCAGCTAGAGTGAAACTACTTGCATCTGTAGCATCAGCCTCTGACGTCCAGGTAACATCCGCTTCAACGTAATCTTCAACATTGCCGAGCCACCGGCCTTGCCCGTCACGAATTTCAATGGTGAGTTTGTACTCATCCTCTCGCTCTTTAGCTGGTCGGTAAAATTCAGGAAGCCCTTCAAATTGTTCTGTTTCCCGCCAAGGTTCGGAGTTGTAGTTAATGGGGAGTCCACCCCGGGCTTGGCCTGGTTGAAGGTTAAGATAACGATTGTAGTTTATGTCCATGAAATATACTCCGGGGTAAAGCTAAGAACTGGCCATTTCTCTTTTGGACGATTGTTAATGTCTTGGAGATTCTTAATTGTTACTTTGTTAACCGTTTGCGGCTCAAGACAGTATAAAGGACGATTACCAACCATAGACGGCCAGAGATTCTCAATCCGTCCGTCCTGCCGTTTGCGGGTGAATGACAATGCTTTCTGGTCATAATCAAGTTTCGCTATATCTCCATCAACTAATTTAGGGGTACGAAAAGTAGGTTGCTCATAACCTAATGAAAGCTCCCACTGTCCGGGTCCGGGGAGGAATAGCTCTGGGAAGACCTGGGGAGCAGTTGAGGGATTGTAGAAGTACACTTCGTATTCCCCACCCCCTTTTGGTTTCAAAACCTTCTTTTCTCGGAAACCATAGAAGTAAGGACTGTCCGAAGTCCACCCCCATTCTAGGGTAGTAACTCCTCGAAGTCCTGGGTCTTTATCATAAGTTGCCGAACCTGCATTTTCCGCTGCATAAGCGGAAAGATAACGATGCTCACCGGTGTTGGTAAAAAACCACAGCCGACCAGGCGCACCTTCAGGATGGTTCAAGAACCAGCGATCCTTCGCTCGGCGCATCTCTTCTACGGAGTCGCCAAAAATATTAACGCTGCACTTTAGGCTGCGACGAGTGGCCACCGAAGAAACAAAGCGAGAGCCTGGGGTGTTGGCGTCAGTATCATAACGGAACTCCCTTGTGGGAAATTCTAATCCGTCAATGCCATTTGCCAGTTCAACCCCTAAATTACGATGGTTGAATTTATCCCCAGAGATAAAGAACTTATCCCCATTGACCCATTGTGTACCATCCCACCTTGGCGGGCCTTGATACACAATGATAACCGGAAGACGATTTTTGTGTTCCAAACCTATCCTATCGAACTCGTGCTACAGAACGGCGTTGCTTTGAGTGAAGATAATCCAACTCTTGGCGTAGCTCAGCTTTACTGATACCAGTGTTAATGGTGCCAACCAGCGGAGCTTCCCGTCCTGCTTTCCAACTGCCAGAGAAGGCAAACTCTAGACTGGAAGCAATAGCCCCAGGAATAAAGCCTTCTAAATCAGACTCAAGTTGTTTATTATTTTTCTCTGCAATCACCGCTGAGTTGTGAGCTAAACCACTTGGATCACCTGCCGCTGCGGCTTTCCATGCAGGCATAGCTGCTTGCACATCATTGTTAGTATCTACAACAATATTATACATCTCAACAAGCGCATTAGCTAAACCACCAAGCCCGACTGATTCACCAACCTTTTGAACAGTAGCTTTCCCAATTTTTTCCTCACGGGTTTCCTCATGAGCATAGGGATTGTTGCCGTCAGCTGATAAGACCTTGTAGCCGTAGTAATATTCGCCGGTCTCTTTTAGCTTGTTGATCCGTTCGTCTTCTTCTTTTTCTTCCTTCTCTCGCTTCTTATCCTCAGCTTCTTCTTGCTTCTTGATCTGCTCATCCTCGGCCTTCCACTTGGCCTTGAGAGCATCGTTCTCGGCTTTGTGCTCAGCAGAAATCGCCTCGTTTTCAGCCTTATGCTGCGCCGAAATAGCGTCGTTCTCAGCCTCACGTTGTTCACGCAAAGCGTCGTTTTCAGCATCAGTCTTTTCCTCTAATGCCTTCTTCTCATCATCAGTGAGCTTCTTCCGGTCACCCTGAAGTTGCTTCCGTTCCTCACGACGCTGGTTACGGCGCTCCTTAGATTCCTGACGACGCTCAGCCGCACGCTCTTTACGCTCTTCTTTGCGCTGCTCAGTCCGGGCCTCGCGCTCCTTCTTTCGTTGCTCTTGAATTCCTTCCCGAATCTTCTTCCGCTCTTCAGCCCGCGCCTCACGCTCTTTCTTGCGCTGTTCTTTGCGCGCCTCGCGTTCCTTCTGCTTCTTCTCGTCCTGCTCTTTATCGAGACGCTTCTTAGCTTCCTCTTCCGCCTTGAGATAAGCTTGAGGATCATAGGTCGCTGTACGGACGGCAGTATCGGCCTTCTTCCAATGCCGTTCAGCCTTTTCTACTTCCTTCTTATCCTGGTTCTTAAGCTTCTCAAGATCGACAGGATCAAGTTTAACTTTCTTTTCAGCATGGTTCCGGTAGTCAACAAGGATCTTGTCAGATTGCGCATCAATCCACTTATCACGATCTCGGTCAAGATCGCTGCGTAGACCTTTAAGCTCTTTAACCAGAAGCTTGAAATTGCTGTCAAAATCGAATGGTTTCTTCTTGGCTTCATCAATGTAAGCAGGAAGCATCCGATAAACAAGTACGTCAAAAGCACGAGTTTGAGCAGGCGAGAGAACCCGCTCAGGCTCAAGCGTATATTTCGGCATGTAGCCAACGCCGACAGCGTGCCCGCCTTTATCGTAGCCACCTTTGCCATGACCCCAGCGAGTAGTGAGGTCATCGCCATATCGGGCACGGTAATATCGCAGAGCCGCAACCATGTTGGCCATTGGATCTCGACGATCGTTAGGAAGCGACGGATCACGATAGGCTTCAAACGTAGAGGGGATAATTTGCAAAAGACCAACACCAGCCGCGTCACCTGTCCCGTTCACATCCACGATACGTTGGGCAGTCCCAGCGTCACCGCTTGATTCATCCATGATCTGTTCAAGCATTGCTTGTACCTGTCGCGGGTCATCTGCATTGAAACCGACGCGACGCATTGCTGCCTTAGCCATCTCACGCCAAGACTCAGCATTCCCCGCGACACCAGCGGAGCCACCAAAAGCCTTCGCTTTATCTAAAGCAAAATCTTTCACCCCGGACAGTATCTTCATGGCGAGACCGGCTTGCAAATCCTTCCAGCCATTCCCACCTAGCTTCTCTTTGATAAGATTTTCAATTGGATCAAGAATTGCCGTAATTGCATGCATGACCTGCTGAAGTACCAGGTTGACGAACCCGCCTCCACCATGTCCGCCTGACACAAACTCACCTAAGAACTCTTTGAGAGTATAGGTATGGTTGAACATGCCGTTGTCGGAACCAATAGCTAGCCCGCCAATTTGAACGCCGTTACTACCGCCGGACTCAATGTTTACGCCATCAATGGTGCCGGCCATGTGTCCATTTGTGCCTCCGCCTTGACCAGAAAGCACACCAATGGTTACGCGACCACTTAAGCCTGGTACATAGCCATAGCTTTCAAAGTTAGATTCAGTATTGAAAATCCGTCCGCCACGTAGGTCTCCGCCATTGAGGAACTGAGTAATACCCGACCAAATACCAGAACAGTCCCAGCTAGGATTGCCAGTACCACCGTACTGGTACGGCTTACCATGCTCAGGCTTCAGCTCACGGAAGAGTTCGGCAATTCGCTTATCAAGGTCAATGGTGCCACCCTTCTTATAGGCTGCACCCTGCCCCAGCATTCGCCGGACAGCCCCCACTCCGCCTTCTCGTGCGGTCTTATTCATCGCCTCAACAGCCGCTGGCCCGCCGACCGCCTGTGTCCACTCTGGGCGCATAATTGCCTCGCCACCAGAAAGGTACAGCCAACCTAAATAAGGATTGTAATATTTGTGAACGTCTGTACCAGGGGTATAACCAGGAAGCACACCGCCTGAAGCGTACTTGGAAGCATAACTGAACTTCTCAAGCTTTTTATCATCCATGCCAAGGAACCCAGCAACTTTGTTCCAAAGCGCCACGATACCGTCGTTGTAAACGGTATTGACCAAGAACTCTACCGGGTCCGAGAAAATCTTCTTGAGGCCATTCCAAACACCCTTAATCATATCAACCGCTTTACGGAAGATCCCTTCAAGACCTTCTATAGGTTTGGTGATAAGGTTGTCGATCACCCATGAGATAAACTCGCCAACACCTTTCATGACAGCTTTCCAGATGTCAATTAGTGGAATGATGACGTTGTTGACAAGCCAACCAAACACGCCGCCTAGAATCTTACAGGCACCAGCAATAAGCTCAAGCGCAGGGGCAATAATTGTCTTGACTGCAAATTCAATCACGGAACTGATAATTGGCCAAGCAGCCTGAATTATTCCCATAAAGATCTTAATAGCGGGAACAACCAGGTCAACGCAGGCTTTACCAATTGCCACAATGGTATCAATTAGTGGTGGGATAAGCGGCTTCAACCAGTTGATAGCATCAACCAGCATCCGTCCAAGAAGATCAATTACTTCCTTGATTGGATCAACAAGTGGGATACATGCAGCAAGTAACCGACCAAAGCCATCCGAAATCATCGGAATTACCGGAGCTAAAGCATCCAGAACCTTTAAGATTGCGTCGCCTAAGACTTGCGCAAGCGGTTCGAGTGCTTGAACTAGCTGAGCGATAACACTATCATGCCCGGTAAATAGTGGTGCGATAACCTCAAGAGCTTTCGCTGCAATCTGCCCTAATAGATCCATGACTGTTTGAACCACAGGCATAAGCTGCGAAATTAAATTAATAGAGGAGGTAATAATCGGCTCAAGGGCAATAAAGATTGCTGACAAGCCTTGTCCCACTGATTCAAGAACTGGCTTTAATGCTTCCATTGCGGGGCCAAGCGCGTTCATAATTGGTGTAAGCGCTTGACCTAAGCCCTGCACGGCAATGGAAAGACCTGAAACAATACCTTCAATGAGAGGGGCAAGCGCTGCACCAAGCCCTTGTAGTGCTGGGCCTAGGGCTGCGAATGCATCCCCCAACATCTGACCAATCCGGGGAGCAATATCCATAAGCGGCTGCAAACCGGATGCCAAAGCATCTAGAGCAACCTTGATGCCAGGGATAGCTGCTGCTGCTACTTGAGCTAAGGCAGACCCGATAGACGTTGCGATAGTCAGGATTGGCTCAATGAGAGTGGCTAGCTCACGGGCTGCATTGCTTGCTTGCTGAAAGAATCCAACTAAGGCCTGGAACCCAGGGGTACCTTCTGCGGTAATATCTTTAAGCTTCTGAGCACCTTCAGCGAGGCCAGCAAGCATGCCCCCTCCACCCTCGCTGGAGGCTTTAAGAATATTGCCGATCACTCCGAATATCCCACCGAAGATATCTTTCAGCAGGGAAGCATTTTTCTGCGCACTCTGGATGATCGAGTCAAACTTTGACATGCCGGTGGAAGGATCAATTTGTTTGAGTCCTTCAGCCCAGTCACGGAACCGCTGGGAAAGGTCGGCAAAATAAGTACCAATACCACCAAGGTATTTCGCGGATTGTTCGCCGAGAGAGCCAAGAGCTGCAATAACGTTGGCCAAGACAGGCTGCATGTTATTCGCCATTTCGGTTGCACCTTGCATGATCGTCTGCAATCCGGTCCTCGCTTGGTCGGTTTGCAGCTCAGCAAAGGCACCTTTAAATGCACCGTTCCAAGCAGTTGCAATGCCCTTGAGACCTTCACCAAACGTTGGAAGAAGATTTTGTAGGGTCTTCCCCATCTCGGGGCCTAAGTCTTGTAGGAGGTTTTCCTGTGTAGCCTTCTTGATGTCGTCCCACATGGGTTTAAATTCCCGAAGAGACCGGGCCACACCTTGGACGGAAGGAGAAAGCTTCTCAATTGCTTTCTCAAACTCTTCAGGGCTTTCAGCCGAGAAGGCCGCCTTCACGCCTTCTTTCACGCCATCTAAGCCAATCTTGAGCGCAGCAAAGCTAATGCCAGCGGCCATAAGTAACCCTGGGGCAATGAGAGCCGCGCCACCAGCGACAGAAATCAGGGCGTTTGCTAGGGACATCACCATACCAATTGCAGCTTGCCCTGCCATGGCGCCTAGGCCAGCGCCTACCGCCATAAGAGCAGGCATAATGGCTTGGAACAAAATACCGCCAATCTTAGCGAACATCCCCACAGCCATTCGTGCAAAACCTGCAACATACTGCCCTAACCGAGCAAATCCCCGCTTTAAAATACCAAATACAGCTTTTGATTTGGCAGCCCAGCGTCCAAAAGCCCCAATTAGTGGTGCCGTAAAACGCTTAGCCGTAGCAATTAGAGAACTGAACAGCCCTCGGATTTTTCCGAAAACAGCTCGGAAAGGACGGAGGATAAAGCTACCTATCCGTCCAAAGAACGCAAAGAAGCGGGCTAGCTTAGCCCGAGCGGATCGAACAAACGTCGTTACGTGTTGTCCGAGAGCCGTAAACATACGTCCCAGTGCCGGAAGGTGCCTGAATGCTTCTAAGGATAGGAGAGCAAAAACTCCTGCAATTTTCGATGCCATCGGAGCAAGGGCACGAGGTAGACCTTGAATAAGGGGATTGGCAACCAATGAAGCAAACCAGTTGGAAAGACGACTTAACCCCTTGTATGCATCAAAAAATGCAGCTTCTAAAACTTGCCCAAGCAACGGGCCTATATTTGAGAGACCACTTTTTACAAAACCTAAAACAGTTTTCCCTACTCCAGATAGCTTATTGAGTGCAACACGGGCTTTAAAGACCGCTGTGTGAAAGCTGGTTACTATTGCGTTGCCAAGGCTTACAAAGGCGTCCAGCATAAATTTCGCTTCACGCTTAGAGACGTGAACCAGATTTGCCCCAAACTGCTTTGTTGCAAGGCTTAGCTTATTAAATGCATGGTAGATCGTATTAAGCTGAGGGAAAGTAGTCCGCCGGAGTGTGTGGAAAGCCGCTTTTGCAGCACCGGAAAACTTCTGGAATTTCGCTTTGAGCTTGTCTAGATCTTTCCCAGCTGATGCAGCCCCTCGTTTAAGGCCTTGCCAAAATTCCTCTAGGGTCTCAGTCTTCTCTATAAACTTGCCGAACTTCTCAAACGGCTCTTTCATCTTCCGACCGACCCTGACAATCATATTAACGTAGGGGTCATAGATCTGTCGGATACCCGCCTCCCATTGGGAGGACATGGTGCTTAAAAGCTTGGGGACAAAGTTAAGTGAGTTCCATTCTGTCTCAAACTTTTTAATGTCTGGAACAGGGAGAGGAACCTCTGGGGCCTGAATAATAGGCTGCTTCGGAATAACAACTGGCCTCTGAACCTCTCGCTGTGGCATAACCTCTTCAGGACGGGGAATATGGTCAACATCTGTCTTCACTGTCCATTTGAGATCGACATTATCGTACTCTTGCTTGAGTTGCCGAAGCTCTAGCTCCGCTTGTTTTTTGTGAACAAACACCTCGAAGTCAAGACGATCATTTTCTTCTTTGAGATTGTCTAGCTGCTCATTAACATGCTCTAAAGCGGATTTTTCTAGCTCTACTTTGATTTCTATAGATTCATCGGAAAGTTCTTCGCGGAAGCGTTGGAGATCCCGCTTGAACTCTTGTTGACCCATAAGCAGCACATCGACTTCGATAATTTCCCCATCAAGATCGGCAATTTCTTGTTTGATGAGGTCAAGATCGACGATGAAGTCGTTTTCTTCCAACTTAAGCGGTACGGCAATTTCGCTGACATCTTTGCGGGCTTTTGCGAGTATCGCGCGTAGCTTAGTGTGAAATTCGTCCGCGTTCGGAAAGATCCGAATCGCGCCTTCACCAATTGGGATTGCTGCCATGAGTCAAATAGGAAACTTTCTTATGCTAGATTAATAATAGTTATATTCTATCAGAAACCTAACTCTCGCTCAATAGAACGCTTTTCCTCTTCCTCGAACTGTTCTAGCCGCTCTTCCAGCAATTTCTCAAACATTGGTTGAGGCCTTGGGGTTGGCTCAAAATCCATTCTTGCCTTAGAATCAACCAAAGCAATCACGGTTTTTCTTAACAATGTAAGATTATCATTCACTTGTGCTAAAAGTTCCGCATCAAGAGAGAATCCTTCTGCTGAAATTGAACGCTTCTTTTCATCCTCAGCAGAAGTATTTGTCACAGAAGGCTTGCGAGACTCATATATCCGTCGTAGCTCATCTTCGCTTAAAGCACTAAGTCGCTCAAGAGCTAAGTCTTTATCTTCTGCGATTGTCGCTTTCGTTTTTGAGTGCGGCGGGAGGCTTGCCATATAAGACAGAAAGAATTTATAAGACAACCCAGGACGCAAACTATCACACAAGTCCATGTGATAAATGGTACGGAAATCATAGAGCAACTCATCCCCGTAACGATCAACCAGGGTTTTTACTGTGCGATATCTTTTGGGTCCTCAACCGACAGGCCCCAGCCCTTATAAATTGTATCCAAAACCTTGCTGATCGTTTCAACTCCTTGACCATGCAGACCTCGCTTAAATTTACGGGCTAGCACTGGATCATTACCACAGATGACGTCAATAATCTGGTCAAAACTGGAGTGTTCAGCTAGTTCAAAAATTCGGGTAAGACCAATACCGTCAGGACAGGGAACTTCTAGCGTAGTAGTACCTACTCGCTGGCCATTTATATTCACAACTGGCCAATTATTAATCACGGCTGGTTTGCGCTCAATTTCAAGCGGCTTCGCAGCTGCAACGATATCGTCAAAATTAACGCCTGACATTAACTAACATCCTTTCCTACATAGGTTCCGCTGAAGAACCATTGATTGCCTTTTGATGTGGCATTATTAAATTTGTACAAAACAACTTTCCCGTCCTGCTGCACACGAACCGAAATCCCATAGGTCTGAATCCCTTTTCCGGGTTCATCATAAAGAGCCACAGGAATAAAGGGAGCACCAAAGCGAGGGAGAGCCCAATCTGGCAAAGTCTTTTTAGCAAGCTCTTGTTCTATATTGTTAAAATTGTTTGATGCGCAGTCAACAGCAACAATTTGCCCGATCCGGTTAAATTGAATCTCCCCGATCCAAAAAGTATCTGTATAATGCTGATTAATCAACCTTTTTACTGACCGAACAGAGGTTACCGCATTAGGTACTTCAAGATTGAGATTCTGAGGGACCTCTATTTGCCCCCCTGTGACCCGTTGAACTAGGTTCCCCTCATTCATACTCACGAAATACCCAACGGGGCCTGTCAACTTATGGATTATCCGAGCATCAATGTGAGGGGTGATGTCCGTTTTATTAAAATAGTTCTGTTTCAAATAGCCAAGATTGACAACATCATTATCTACTGCCGGAGGGATTAGTACTTTAAAACCACCACCGGTTGACCGCCTTGGGATCCAAGCTCCACCGCGGGGTTGATTACCGTTAGGCTCAATGACATCCGCTATTGCCTTTAATTTTTCGCCTGTTTGGGGAAGTGTTTTATATCCCTCAGGTCCTTGCTGCAAGGTTCGTTCGGCGAGAGCATTAATTTCGCTGATAGCAGAAGTTTTAGTAGTTGTAATTTCGTTTTGAGCAGTAGTTTTTTGAGTTCCAATTTCAGTCTTCGCTTGGGCAAGAAGATTTCTTGCTGTTTGAATATCTGTATTCTTTGCAGAAACAGTATTTAAAAACGTCTTGACTTGTCGATCGTATTCAGCAAGCTGGGTGTTAAGCTTGTCAAACTCGGGTTTATATTGACTTGCCTGCACAATGATTGGGCGGTTTTGGTTCCAAAACTCAATTGTTTCCGCAAAGGTTCGTGCATACTGATCCAGCTTCACAATCGCTTCGGAGAGTTTATCGCTCTCTGATTTTTGAGAGTTTTTGATTGAGGCTAATTCGTCTCGAAGATCAGTGATTCCTTGGTAGGTTTGCATGATACCAAGAAGGTTCCGCTTGTCTGAGATCACTTCTGATACGTCAGCGCGGAAGTCTGAGAGTGACCAGCCATCTTCAGGCTTTTGTTTAGCCTCAAGTGCAGCCAAGCGACTTTCAATAGACAAGCGAAACCTTTCTGTTTTAGAAACCTAATGATTAGGATTCTACTTCAAAACCCATAAGTGGCGCAAGTTCCTTCCAGCCAAGACCACCGTAAACAAACCGCATTGAGTAATCCAGCTCATCGTCACGGCTAGCCTCAAGGGTAACGCCGTACTTCACTTCCTTCTCAGCAGAGAAAGCAAGTTCATCCGGGTCAGAGACCTTGGTCTTCGGGGCATCGAAGATCATAAAGATAGGCTTTGCTTCGGTACCATCTCGGAAGATAAAGAGTGCACGCCGATACACAGTCTCAGGAAGATTCTGCTTAATGAACTGCGTCTGGGTGTTCTTCTTCACCTTCACATCGGTAAGGTCAATGCCGTAGTACATAGCAAGAGTGATCTTCTTGGTCTCTTGCATCTCGAACTTCGCCGACATGGTGTCTTTGGTAATGTCGGAACGGGTTGGTTCCGCTGCGCCGTAGCTTTCAACCTCGCTCTTATCGGTAGAACGAGTGAAGGACACACCAGCATCCTTCGAGGTCCAACCAACAGATTCATAACCGAGCTTAGCGAAGTTTACAATCTTGCCTTCATCGGTGAAGATATCTTCTGGAACCCGAGTGGTCATCGGAGCCACAAGAACGATACAGCTTAGACCCTTACGAATCAGGTTGCCTTTGGCATTCTGAAGGTCGCTAAAGGTTTCGATTGCTTCCACCACAGCAGTAGCATTCACCACTGCAAAGTTCTGACCAGAATCCTTACCCGTGGTTGCAGTATCATCAACCGTAAGAGTGGTGGCGGTCACCTCAATGGTGAACGGACCACCGGAGGAACCGGTAACCTTTGCGGAAGATTCGCCAGAAAGCTTACGAATCTCAGCCTGCATCTTAGCCGCGGTAAGCGGATGGGCAATTTCACCAGTAGAAGTACCGCCAACTACCAGCTTAATAGAACCAGCAAGAGTGCCAGTCGGAAGAGTCAACGTAAACTTAGTCAACTACAACTCCAATCTTATATCCATTTCACGCGAGCGTGAATTTCAAAACTTTTATCTAATTCGATTTCATCATCTAACAGAGGATCTTCCCGGTCAGGACCAGTGAGAACCACTGCAAAATCCACCAAAAAACCCGCTAACTCCGTGCCAGGGGAGGCAAGAATCCGCTTGGTTGCTTCATCACAGAGCATTTGTGCGCGCCTGAAATCCTTGGCGAAAAACTTTAACTGTAAACCCATGATGTCGGTGTACGAATCCGAGAGATAACCGAGCCGGCGCCGAATAAGAATGTAATCGAAATCTTTCATTCGGTACGTTTTCCTGCTCTGGGTCATCTCTTCATATCGGTCTAACACTTGAGCGCGTGAACCACCGATCTGACCTTCTCCAACTAGATCATGAAGTAGCTCATACATCATAGCTTCGAGATCTGGAAGTATGTAATTATCCACGGGTACCTGCCGACTGAATCGCTTTGGTGATTGCTAACCGGCGTTTCTCCAACTGGGTCACCGCTGGAATAAACCGCTCAGGAACCGTTGAGTAAATCTCGTAGGTTTGACGGTCATGTTTTGCACCGCTCGGCACCCGACGGCGTACTCGGATTGTGTCTTTGAGGTGATACCGTCCAGGGTGGTCATCACTGGTACCGATGTTGTATTTCAGTGCCTGGGAAACAATCTCCGCCTTGGCACGAAGAGCGCGGTTAAGCGGCTTGCTTCGTAAAAGCACCTTGCGCATCCCCCAGTAATCAGAGAAGTATAAAACACCTTTCCGCTGTCCAGAGGCTTGTTTGCGAAGACGATTTTGGTTAAACGCATTCGCCTTCTTGGTCTTATCGAAAGCAGGTATCCTAGCCAATGGTTCGATCCACCCGCTTTCCATTTAACCGCGCAATCATGACTTCTTTACCCGCTGTAATGCCTGACCAGGGGGAAACCCAATCCATGTCACCTTGGCCTTCGACTATGTAAACCTGCTTTTTCCCAACGTCATCTGTAAAAACCACATAGTCATCGGTAACAATGTCTTCGTCGATATCACAGTAAAGAGATTTACCTGTATATGTCGTTTTGTTATAAAACGGACTGGCATCTTTTACTTGAGTAAGTCGAGGAGAAACAATAGCTTGATGAATAACATGGCTTTTTACCAGACCAACAAGAGCCGCAGGCATGGACTCTTCTAGATCATCCTTTGGCGGAGTATTCACAGAGAATTGGTTTTTCCGCTTTCGCCAAATTTCAACGTCACCGGTATAATCCGCTGTGCGAGTGAGCGCCTCTAAAATCCGTACCACCGCCTTTGATACCTTGGCCATTTATCCATAAGGTTCGTGGTAAACATTAACCCTGAGGTATCAGTTTTTGCCGAACGAACCATATTAGTGTCAGGGGCCAACATCGCTTCAAGTGCGGTAAGATCCCGAGCTAGAAACAGATTCTTAAAAGAGTCCTCAGAATCAAATTTGCTATAAGCAAAAGGTCCAATGGTTTCAGCAGAGAAACCATCCGGGTTATTAACCCGCCTTCGTACCGCTTCTGTAACCATAGCCGTCACGAAAACCCGTAACGGGGAATCAGCTCCGTCAGCATCCCACCGGGCTTTTAAAGTGGGATACCAACCACACAGCCGAGCGGAAATGTTTTCCGCGTAGGCTGTGATAAGCTTTTTCCGTTGTTCAGAAGAGACCCCTTTGAGGAAGGGTTCTACGTCATCAACGGTGACGAAGCTAAAGGTCAATTACTCACTTTCCTTAAATAGCTCTGGGCGAACAGATTTGATATATTCGACAATCTCATCACGGGATAGGGATTTGTCGACTTCCACACCGATCTTTTCGGCATACTTTCGCCAGGTGGCTAAGGCTGCTTTAGGACGAGGGGGAGTAGGCGTATCTTCCTCATTTGAGGATTCAGGCTGCGAATCTTCTTGAGGCTCTTCGCTCTCAGGAGAGGTTGGAGTTTCTTCAGCACTTACTGCCGACTCCTCGGGAGAAGATTCTTTGTTTTCAGAGGGAGAATCATCTTCCTTCATCTCTGGGGTTTCATCTTCAGAATGAGTTTCAACCTCGGGCTGCGGATTAGATTCCTCTTTTTCCTCCACAACCACAGGACTAGAAGATTCCTCTGAAGACTCTTGTTTCTCCTCTTTCTGCTTTTCCTTCTTAGCTTCTTCCTCAAGTCGCATGGCTTCCTTGAGTTCATCATTTGAAGGAATATGAACAGGAGGGGCAGGATTTGCCTCAGGATCTACTAGCGCAGGAGGCACTTCCTGAGCCCGATTATCTACACGAGGCTCAGCCGCTGGCCGTTGATCGAATATGGACGGGGGAACATACCACAAATCCTTGTTATACTGTTCCATAATCTCCGCTTCGGTCTTCTTATAGCGGTCAGGAACGTCTTCTCGCTTGTTGAGTTCCAGCTGCCATTCTCGCCGTTTTTGAGCGAGTTCATGACGATTACCAAGAACCCCAACATACATAATCGCTGACCAGGCTTTAGCTACTTCCTCTGGTGTAAACTTATCCGGCACCCCAGGTTCTGAAATAGGGAACACCGGAACATCATCAGAGAAAGCATAGTAAATATGCTGTCCGATTTTATCCTCAGCCCATTCAGGAACCAACTCCCAAACATCGAAGAACCGAAGGCCTTGGTTTACTTCATCACGAATAAGGGTTGGGAGCACAAACCGGAAGCTTGGCATGGGAACCTCTTTATTAAGCTTGTGCAGCTTACCGTCTATGGACTGGTCAGTCAATTAAATCACCTTCGCAGTGAAAATATAGTTAGGCTTGAAGCAGACCGGAAGCATGATCGCGTCAGCCATGACTTCTAGACCAACCGGGAAGGTGTTCTTGTTAATAACACCAGCCACAAGACCAGGAGCCCCGATGCCGCCGTTACCGCCAACACCTAACGCTTCTGCGCTGAGAGTCTCACCCCAATAGGTGCGACCTAAAGTAGAAGTTTCAGGCTTAGCAGGATCAGCGCTCTTAGTGGTAAGCAAGATGGTATCTTGCGGGCAAAGCTGCTTAGTCTCCACCTGACCGGTATGAAGATTGTCCACCTTAAACCGAGCAGTGGTTGCTGTCTGAACACCCGGGATCTCAAAGATTTCCGACATGAGCCGCTCAAGCCGAGTCCGGTTCGTACGTGCATAGGCAGGATCATTGGTACCAATGTAAATGCCTTGCGCAAGCAAGTTGGCCTGCTTAGCTACCGTAGGATGGTTAGCGATAGCGCGCATAACCTTCTCCGGCGCATGCATGACCTCTGGATAGAAGCCGTTCTCCTCGCGGTAGAGTTCTTTCCAGTCGTAGATCTGATCCAACGGGTTAGCGGTCGGATCAGTGAAGAGCTTCGGAGCGGTAATCTTAAATTCAGGCTTCCGGCCACAGTTAATAACCTGGGTCGGGGCGTTCGGCATTTGCAACTCAACTTTGTCATTGTACAAAATGTTTGCACGCTGGACAGCAGCTGACATTGCAATGGCTTTGGCTGCACGCTTCACATAAGATTCAATTGCTGGGGAAGCAATATCCTTCTTGCTATTACGGATCTCGTACAGCGTCTTTTCATCAAAGACGTAGTTACGAGAGATCAGGGCAAGCTGGAAGTATGCCTTCTGGGTTTCACCGAAACGCTCAGAGGTTGCGGTACCGGAGAACGTACGGAAGTTTGCGACTACAATGTCGTCAATTTCCGGGCCATACTCGATTGCTGCACGAATGTCAGGGACTTCTTCACTGGGAAAGAGCTCAGCAAAGGAGTCCGGGTTTTGCAGATCAAAGAGGGCTTGCTCACGTCGGGCAATGGTAGTGAGGACTTCCGGGTCCCAATAATCCCGGTTGACTACACCGTCTAGTACTGGCATTGATTACGCTCCGTTCGGTTCGATGTAAACAAACCGGGAAGGAATATCATCTTTTTCCGGTTTAAAGGCGGGAAGCCAAACCTTATAGATCGTGCCTCGAACGGCAACCCCGGTCTGGACATGTTCGTAAAAATTAAATTGACGATCCTGGATCTCGTTGACGCCGAGGGTGAAGCCGTCTACTTTCTTGCCTGCTGCTTTTGCAGCAGCGTCAAACATTTTGTAGACGTCGCCGTCTTTGTATACAGGTACGCCAGATTTGAGATAGCGGGATACTCGGTGGTCGCCTTCCGCTTTTACTTCTGCGGTGATTTCAAGGACGCCATTGACACCCTTGTTCAGCTCCCACGGGTCCGCCATCCAGCGGCGATCGTCAATGTCTTTAATGACCTTGCCTTTGACGATCCCAAGATTGCTATTAACGGTTGCCAATAGCTTTCTCTCCTTACTGTATGTATTTGCCAAGCCCGTTGTCGGAGCCTAGCTGTTGTTTGTTGTTGCTTTTGGGGGGCTGCGAGGTTGCAACCCCCTTAAGCTGTGAAACTAGTTTATTAATTTGTTCCTTGTCAGGTTCACCTTTATCATTGATAAGTTTATCATAACTAATAAAGTCATGTAAAGTCTCTACCGTGGAGTTATCCAAACCACTTGCAGCAGCCGCATTCACAAACTGAGCCTTGACCAACAAAGTCTGGGCTTCATTCACAAGTTTTTCTGCGGAATCATCAGTCTGATTCTTAACTTCTTTTTGCTTTTCCTCAGGCTTCTGTTCAGTTTTTTGCTCTTGTTGCACCTCTTGCTGAGAGGAAGCTTGCGTCTCTACAGCCTGTTCCTTCGCCTGGTCAGTTGGCTGCTTGGTATCTTGGGACTCTTCCTTGGGAGCGCTATTCATTGCCCCCAACATTTCGGTCATGAGACCTAGGAACTTTTCTGCTTGATCTTGAGACAGTGCCATATTTTCTATCCTTTCGCACCAATGTATTCGACATATTCTTCTTCCCCTGGCTTAGCATTGGCACTAACCAAGGTCGGACCATATTCAGGGTGGTCAACCACTTTAAAACGTCCGCGTTTCAATAGTTTTCCGCTAGTTGAACCGCCGACCTCGTTGTAAAAAACTTCTAGATCTTCATCATTAATTGCTTGACCAGGATCAATAATTTTGCCATCAACTTCAACGATTTCTGCCACTTCACAGTGACAGTTCGCATGGATTGGTAGCAAGTCTTCTTTTGTGTACATCATGGTTGACGCCACCACACAAAGACCACAAGATTCCCCGCTCTTGGAAAGCTCAGGATGAATTACTCGCCGATAGCCTTTGACCTTATTCTTCGGCATACGCTTCATTGCTTCATGATGCGTATTACGGCTAGCGGCCTGTACATCCTGACTCACCATCCGTTCTAGTCGCTCTTCTGCTTTTTGTTCAGCCCAAGTACGAATGATTTGTTGTTCATCTCGGGGGCTGAGGAAGGGGACACTTTCGGAAGACGAATCTTTAGGCTTGTTTTGGGTAATTTGATCTTCGGAAGGTTTGGAAACATCTTTTGATCCAAGCTTGGAATCTTGATCCTGACGTTTCGATAGATCGGTCGGGACTGATTGCTTGCCTGCTTTCTCAACTCCCTGATCCTGGCTGCTGCGCGTTGGTTGTGCGTAGCTTCCGCCTTCAGTTTTGCCTTCTTGACCGGAGTTTTTAAGCCTTTTTTCTGCCTGCTCAATTAATTCCTCCCAATTTTCCTTCCTTACTTCTCCCTTTGGTTGCTTCGCATCAGGAGTAATATAATGTAACGGCTTGGTGGGTAAAACGTCTGCTTTTTCGTACGAAACTAAAAGCCGTTTGATAACTGGATCATCTTTCTTTCGGCGAACATTTTTCCAGTACTCGTCTGCGATTCGTGCATAGGCCGTCTCTAAATCGGTCTTGCGGGACTTTGGGATAACTTCAAGGCTTGGTAAAGCAGCCGAGAAGGTCAGTCCCATTGCCCTGGTCCGGGCTGTGGTGGCTGACCAGGTGACCATTTGGGATTGTCGAATCGCAGAAGTCACAATAGCCGCTGCGGATTTCGCAAATGTCTTAATCCCCGCTTTAGTGGCTAGATTTGAAGTCCGTAAAATAGCCACAATCTGATTGGTGGCTGCATCAATAATCCGCTGCTTAGCAGCCGCTACCGCTGTCGTAATGGCTGCTACCTGAGCGATAGAGAGTTCTTCCTGCTGCTCAGGGGTCAACTGCTCACCTGGGGCAACCAAAGGCATATCAGCAATGCTAGGCTGCGGAGGCAGATAGTGCGGATTATAGAAACTATCAATTGGCGCTGTCATCTGCTTCACCTCGCTTCTGAGCAATAACGTCTGCGGACTGGTTCTGTTGCTTCAAAGCATTGTCATCTTGCTGAGTCATGGAGTTAGCCTGCTTAGCACGGGTAAGAGGCGTGCCTTGATTCGACTGACCAATAACCTGGTTCCACAGGGCTTCATCACGAATTTCCACTTGTGCGCGAGTAATTTGCTCTGGGGTAAAGTGCAGACCTTCTCGAAGGGCTGTAGAGATTGCAATCCCGTTTGTCACCAAGGTAGCGAAAGCGGCTGTCTTCTCTGTGAGCGTATAGGTTTGCAGCGGACCCCAAATAGGCTCAAGCTTATTGATATCGGCGCGTTCTTTTTCCCCGTTCAGCTCTAGTAGTAGTGACACATGTCGTTTCCAGGCTGGGGCAAACCGCTTTCGGCGATCTTCCACCTTGGCGGTGGAGTTTTCCCGCGCTGCGTCGGCCCCCGCAGAGGACTGATTCAGGCTGTCCGAGAAGTAAGACATTGGGGTGTACGTCAACGACGCTAGGTCTTGAACGTCCTGCTTGGCTGCTTGTAAGAACTCTTGGAAACTTGTTTGCGCTGACTCCTGGAAATTGCTTTCCTTCGGAAGCATCCAGTTAATACCGATACCGTTTTTGAAAACGTTATCGTAATCAATAGGTCGGCCTTCTCGGTCAAACTCTTTAAAGTTGCCAATGAAGACTCGTTGACGGAAGGCTTGCATGGTAGCAATAAGTAGCCGGTGCGCCACCATATGGTTAATGCGGTCAATAAGTGAGGTGTGTTCCTCGAACTCAGCTCTCGCATCTTTGTTTTTGAGTACGGTCACTGGGATTCGAGAGACTTCTATCGGATCGTATTCTTTCCACCAAGTCCAGCCTTGGGAAACTAACCGATTATATGGAATCTCGGTATCATAAGCCGTGATGCATTCGTGATCTTTCTTGGCTGCGCGAGCACGGGCTTCTTCAATAGATAAAGTGGGGGTGACAGAGGTGATCTCTTTCACAGCCACTGCCATATATACACCACCAGCTGCTTCACCTGTAGCTGGATCAATCTCGCCACGGATAAAAAGATTCAGTACGTCTCGCTGGAGTGCACGGTCACGATACATCACCACCGCTGCAATCGGTTCCCCGTAGGGGTCACGCATCACCGCTGCGTTGGTTGGCGGAAATACCTTCTGCCGTTTCGTGCGTGGGTCTACGTAAAGGTAGCTTTGCCGATAACCGCATGCAAGCGCCATGGCTTCTTGGGCTTGGATACCCATCTCATCCCGGTCAAACAGCTGTGCGATTACCTCGTCGCCGTTCTCGTCTGAAGCTGCTGCTGAACGAAAACCTAAAATACCTAAACGGTCAGTGGTAGCCGAAACAATAAGCTTAGCCCAGTTCGTTTGAGCCATCGCCTTCAAGATTGGTAAGCCTTCTACCTGGTTCGTTTCCGGGGTAGAAAAATGATCGAGGAGATTAGCCCCAGTGAGATAGTCTTGGTTTCGCTCAATGTATGTCGTTCGGCTTGCTATTTCACTAAGTAATGAGCTAGCGAAGAAATCTGGGGTATTTCGATCGTCTGTCTTCTTGATTGATTCGCCATATGTAATTCGATATTTCACGTATTAACCGCCTAATCGGATTGGTACTTGTAGGAAATCGGTTTCGATCTCTGCTGCTCCCTTCGCTAACGCTTGTAACCGAGCTTCCCACGAGAGCACAGCTGCCATTGCTGCGTCGTATTTGAGTTCTCGCTTAATTTTGGTTAGCCGCCATTTCTGGTTGTTTTCGTCATCGTATTGGTTGAGAAGGTTTTTCCCTGCATTGCCGATGTGTCGTTCAAGATCAGGGTTGCCGGTATGAGCTACGTCACCTGAGTCTATAGCTTCCTTGTATGAACGAAGTGCGTAATACATAGGATTTGTTTTATTAGTATACCAAAAGATAACTTTCTTTTCCCAACGTCCAGCCCAGGCAGATAATTGCTCTTGCCAATAAGGCGGATCAGCAAACATCCAATAAACCTCAAAGTCCTCAAATAGCGCCTCAATGGTCGCTTCAACCTCAGATACCGGAACTTCCCAATTCTTAGAAGCTGGATCGTCCTTGGGTGGACGCTCCCAAAGACCAGCAAGCTGCTGAACACCCGTGTTGATATCGGTGATAACAATTGCCGTTGAGTCTTGGGTTTTAGCACCATCAAAACCAATGGTGATAAGTGAGCCGTGCGGAATCCGCAAATCTGGGTCCCCAAGATCAGCAAATTTCTTCCGGTCGAACGCATACATTGAGCTTGCAACCCAGCGGTTACACCAAACCCGTTCAAGGCGTGAGCGATCCGCACCTTCCTCATCCCAGAGTTTCGCTGTGGCCAGGAGGTCTCGCCACGTGGCAGGGCCTGCGGCCTCGCGCAAGGCCTTTAACCGCTGCGCGATGGTATCAAACTTCGCTAGCTCATCTGAGGTTTGCCGATGATAGAAGAAGGTGGTGCAGTCGTCAATCTTGAGATGTTTTTTGTTTGCGTTTTTGACACCTTCCTCAAACTCGCTTTTCGCAATTGAGTCTTCAGAAGGATGACCCGCAGTGGTGATTGACAGCTTCCAAGTGCCGAACATGCCTAGCTTCGGGAGGCCGTGCACCACCGTTGAGTACGCCTTACGGTTCTGCTCAGAGGTAAACATATGGGTCTCGTCAAACACCACAAAGGTAGGTTTGAGACCTTCGGCGCTTCTTGAAGTTGCGGCTAGCGGAAGCGCTTTCGAGTTCACTTCACCTTGTACCATGATTCGCTCTTGGGTCACGTCAAACCAGTCTGCGTCTGGTATTTCTTTAGCTATCTCCATGGCCACGCCATAGCCAAGATCGAAAAGCAGCTCTTTGGTTGGTGCGAAGAATGGGATATAGGGGGATTGTACTGGAACGCCGGGGGCTAATCCGCCTGGCATAGAGGGGTCATAGCCGTTAAAACGGACCGGTGCCTCGGGGTGCAGCTCACAAAGAGCGATGATCGCCCCCAACTCAGTTTTTGCGCAACCCTTCGGGACGGCGACGTCTACTGAATAAAAATGCCTACGTCCTGACATATCAATGTATTCATCTTCGTATCTGGACTTGTGTCCTTCTGGAAAGTATTCGTAGGCACGCATGAGGATGTATCGGAAGTCTTCTCGTACTTTGTATGGTTGGCCTTGTAACGGGCCTGGCCCGAATACGAAATGGCTTTCAATAAAGTCAATGACTTGTGGGCCTAAAGTTGGCCAAATGTCCAGCGTCCCATCTGGCTTTCTCGCTGGTTTTGGGGAGATGATTTCCATGACTACACCTCAAAGCCTTGCTGTCGCATCCTCCGTCGCTTCCGTGCACGTGCCGATACTGAGAAGTCATTTGGGTCAGTCGGTGCAAACCGCTGATTAAAAGCGGTGGTTTTTTGTACATGGTGCTCAAAACAAAGCAGCTGCAAGTTATCTAGCCGATTTGCCAAATACTTTTCATGGGGCTGGAACTCGCTCAGTTCTATAATGTGGTCAACTTCTGTTCCTGGTTTTCCGCAGATTGCGCACTTGCCGTCATAGAGTTCTCGGACTCGCTTACGGATAGAATCGGTGGTGTGGGATTCTTTTTTCCGCAGGGGATGCTCGGCACACCGAGTGGTGCCAGGAAGCGCTAGATTATGGCAGGAATGATACACTGGGGTTTCTGATTCCCAGGAACAGAAGGTGACTTTTGGCAAATTAAGCCATCCGTCCTGCGGTTTTACGACGGCTTGGTGCTTTCTTTGACCGGTAGGTCTTGTTCTTGAGTTGGCGTGCTACCGCATTCTTTGGTGCGAAGTCGTGCCCCCACTTGGAACCGGCCTTGCCTTTGCCTTTTTTGTTTTTGTTGAGAGGCTTGTTGCCCCGGCCTGCTTTTGCCACAAATATTTCCTTTACTTTCGATTAATTAAACTTATTATAACATATGTAGTTTAACCAACCTTAGTTTATTATGGCAAGAAAAATAGGCCCCAGTTTTGAGGCCTACAACAGCTATTTATTCAGCTAGGCGTTCAACAGATTCAACCCATTGATTCACCAGGTCTTTGAAATCAGGTGGGACAAAACCCTCGCCTTTGACGAACTTGCCGGTTTCCGGGTCGGTTTTTCCGCCTTTGAACTTGGTGCGGTTCGATTCGCAAACTCGTTCAAGAACTTCTGAAAGATCGTAACCCGTATGGGTTTTCACCGCCAAGCCTAGCAAGGTGAAAAGGACATCACCGAAGGCGTCATAGAGATCTGTGAGTACCTTTGCTCGGTATTCTTGATCCAGCGCAAACTTGGGTTTCGCCATAAGGTCTACTGCTTCTTTGAGTTCGCCTACTTCTTCGAGGAAGAAGTTGAGTGCTGGACGAAGCAAGGCTTCCCGGTCACCGTCTACATGAAAGAGCACTTTCATGTGGTCTGAAATGTTTGGCGGGATTTGTCCAACCTGCATGTTCCAGTGACTTACTTCGTTGACGAAATCGTCAAAAGCCCAGTTTTGTGATGCCTTATACGTGGTTGGCGCTTTAGGGTCCGCGCTTAGGCCTGCGGATTCAAGAACCTTGCCGAACACCGCTCGGTCAAGAACGTAGAGTTCTTCGGCAATGAGTGCGATCACTGATCGGAACTCCGCATCTACTCCCGCGTCGGAACGCTTCTGGATGATTTCTGACCAGGTTCGGAAATTGCCAGTTACCACAATTGATGTTGCGGTAGCATTCGGCAATACACACCGGGCTGCTTCCGCCGCTTGTTTTTTAGAAGCCTCTGGATGATAACGCATCACCATGTCGAAAAGCTTATTGTACAGGTATAAGCTTTCATTGGCGAAGCACTCTAGCTTTGCTTCCATTGATGCTTTAGGTGAAAGTTCAGGATCACCACTTGCGTTAGTAGTTGGGATATCTTGCAAAGCCGGAGGGAGAACCATCCCCAACCCTTTATCTGGGGATACGAACCGCTGGGAAAGCACGCTGAAAGACAGGTGGCGGTGACGAGTAAGTTCTGCTAAGAAAGAACGGCTCACACCTTGAAGAAGAAACGTTGCTGAAGCGTGCTCCATGATGGAGTAATGCTGCTTCTCATGGATCGTCTTCTCCACATACTTCGTTGGAGTGTTGGTTTCTTCGTTTGGACGATCCCAGGACTGGTAACAATTGCGTCCCGCAAACTCGATGAGACGGGTTGAGTCTGGGTCACCTGGTTCAGGGGGTAGCACGGGACCAAACAGGTAGTTGAACTCTGGATTGAGCCGGGTGAAAGCAAGGAGTGTGACTTGCGGAATTTGGGAAATTCGTACAACCATTTATAGCACCTTTTCCGCTGCGTAGTCGTAGGAGAAATCGCCTTGGTTGTTTCGTGCTAATTCACGTCGGCGTTGCTCAACGTAAATATCGTTCTTGTTCCAGAATGCTTCCATGAACATTGCGCGCAGGATAGAGAGTTGTTGGCGCTTTTCTTCAGGGACCGACTTGGAGTCTACGAGGAAATATTTGGGCAGGCCTGGGGTGTACTGAATTTCTTCCTTTGGCTTATCCTGAATGAAGGATGCGATTTCAAGATCCCGCTGATCTACAATTTCGTCGTACTGGTCGCGGAGGTTTTGAAGTTCCTCATCGGTGTATTCTTTGAGTTTTTTAGCCATGATTCTTCCTTTCTAGAAGAGGGGTTCTGGGGTTAATTCTACCTGGTTCAGGTGATGAAGTCCTAATGCTTCACGGAGGAAACAGATTCCTTCTGGTTTCACAAAAGTAGTTCGAGTGGCAACCCGTTTTTCAGTCCGTGGGTCAATGCGGTAGCCTTGTTTGACCTCGAAGTATTTCATGTACCGCTGGTATGGGGTGTTGTAGTCTTGCCCTCGGGAAATGAAGATGCCGTTGTGTCGGAGTTGGGCAAAGAGGCTATTTTGTCCGGTCCCCAAGATCTTTGCGGCCTCTGCCATGGTGTAGAGGCCTTCGGAGTTACAGAGTGCGTCGAACGCTTCCGCTTTGGGTTGCAACACTTTGTTTTCTGCTTCTAGGGCTAGCCGTTCTTTTTCAGCTGTAATAGTTAGCTCTAGGATTTCTAGCCGGGACATATCGCTTTGTGGCTTGGTCTGGGCCTGCTCTGCCCGAAGCTTACGTTGCAATTGCTTCTCAGCTTCGATGAAGTATCGGCGGGCTTGCTTCCCTAGTTCTGAGCGTTGAATCATAGCAATTTCCTTTGCCATGTCCAGACTCACAATGTGGTTGAGTCGAGCTTGTGTTGGCATTCCCGCAGGTGGCGTCGGATACTCATTTTTGAGTAAGTAGTCCATGTTTTCTTCAAAGCCGTAGGCAACCATCCGAGGGAACCAATCATTATAACGAGCTCCTATTTGTAGGAACTTGTGAAGGTCCCGTCCCATCACGGCTTGCACAGAATCTTTCATCTGCACGATGGGAAGCAGGTACTTGATGAGATCAGACATTTTTTGACTCCTTTGGGTTGTCTGATTGGGTGGACAATGTGTCTGGTTATCATTATAGCAAAAACACCCAGATCGTAAAGACCTAGGTGTTTCTACATGACAATAATTTGAATGAGCCGATCTGTTCTATGGGAGAGAACCAAGAGCCACCGGAAGTCCAGAAAAAGCCAGAGGCCGGGGCTCTTGATCGGTTAACTCATATGATAGCAAGAAACCCTTAAAAAGACAAAACCCCTGGTTATATCGAACGGTCATTTTTGACCGCATAGAAAATCCCCCGGGGGGAGTCAAAGAAAGCCCCGGGGGGATCACCCAATCAATCACTCAATCCCTACTAAGAGAGACCTTGCGCTGTCGCTAGCGCAAGACCTATTATATCACGATCCTTCTTGCAGCACAAGAATTGTTCGCTGAAGTAAGGCAATCATGGATTTGGTATCACCCATGTTGTAAGATTCAATCGCAAGATCAAAGCGCCTATCTTTGGCTTCTTCTACGTCTGGGCCTGTTTTATCACGAAGAATAATGAGGACTCCACCAAATACTTCTTTGTCTAAATCGGCGCCTGGCCAATGCTCTTCCTGCACTCGCTTTACTGCTTCTGCGCAAGCGGAATCCTTAGTAATGTAGGTTTCATTTGAAATATGCTTGGTCATGATAGGTCGCCTTCAACTTTCTGCATTTCTAGCTCAATAAGTCCATCTCGCAGATCTTCATACTTGTGATATCGGTCTTGAAGCTCTTGCATAAGATCATCAAAATCACTTTCAGAGACCATCGCATCAACAAAGGAATACACCCATTCCGAGGGGTATTCCACCAGGTACTGGATGACTTCTTCAACAAGGATTGTCGGAGTGACGTTTTCCGCTAGACCAGGGAAGACAGGGAGTACTCTTTCCATGTAAAAGCTCCGCAGTACCGCTTTTTGGGACTCGAACTGTTCCCAAAGTTGACTGATATCCTGCTCACTTAAGGTCTCTTCTTCATCCTGGTAGGACTTCGTGATTCTTTCTGGAAGCTTTTGAATTTCCCAGTTGATAAGCTCTTGAAGGGTGTCTTTCGCTTCAAAGAGTTTGTTGATGCGCTCCGTGTCTTCGGTTTGTTCCTCTAGGGAAAGATAGAGCCGAATGAGCTCTTCGTCGCTTGGTTGGTTATGCATGTTAGTCACATTCTCCCTCGTCGTTATCGCTTTCTTCAAAGACGTCCTCGAAGAAGTCTTCCCAATATTCATCGCTGCAAGGATGATTGGACATGAAAGAAGATTTTCTCCGACTCTTTGAAGAGTTATTAAATTGTGTCCTTGTCCTGCGTCGATTACGCATTGTTATATCCTTCCTTTCTTGGTTGCTTCTTTAAATGCTTCTATGCGAGCTAGAATTTCTCTTTGCCGTTGCCATTCTGGGGAATCCCTGAGTTTAAATATGTCTTCTATATCAAGAGATTTTGCCCTTGATATAGGGACTATTTGCTTATGGTTCATTACCGTCCGGTTTTTGTCCTAATAACAACGCCTCTTTAAATGCTTCCAGGCGAATTTGACCCTCTTCCTGTTCCCGTCGTTCGTTATACTCTTGGATCTCAAGTATTTCTTCTAGGGGAAGGACTTTTCTTTGAGTTGGCTTCCTAATTGGTTTACGGCTCATCTTGTTCAAATTCTTCTAGGTAGTCAGACATTGAAATCACTTTTTTGTTGACAGCCTCAATATTGTCCTTCTGACAATCGTGCGCTAGGCAAAGGTAAGAAGCAGCATCGAGACTATCATCAATAAGGCTCTCTGGGTATTCCTCATAGACATTGCCGAGGAAATCCGGGTCTGGGTCAACGCATTGACTAAAGTCAGTGTTGGCAATCACCCGGGCGATTTTGAAAAGCGCCATCATGCGCGCCACGTCCTCGTGAAGCAGCGTAATATCGGTGTCTTCCCGAGTTGAAAGGTACGCGGACCACTGCCTCGCAATCGCGGGGAAAGTTTTGTCGCTGTAAGAGTCCCCCCGCTCCTGAAGGATTTGTTGAATTTCCGAGGCTGCGTCCATGATATGTCCTTTCTATTTCGCTTGGTTTGATTCTAGCATAGTAAGGAATTTATCTGTGTGTTCACAAATAGTTGTTGTCATGTCCTCAATTTCGGCTTCTGAAGCGCAAATATCCACGTCAGCCACGTGAGTAATATCTGTGTAGCCTTGTGCCTCTAAAATCTTTTGAGTATCTTTCACGGCTGCGCAAAAATCCCGGCCAAACGTAAGATTCCCAACACCAATAATGAATTGGGGAGTGTCCCGCAGAATGCATTTTTCGGCTTGTAAAAATTCTTTGAGCGGTTGAGGAATCATGGCGTCTTTTACTCGCCTTCCGGTCGCTGGGTCGTCAACGAACCGTCCGTAGCTGGGAACCAACCACACCACAGAGGAATACATGCGTTTCCCACGGAACTGTCCCGAATCCATGTCAAGGGATGCGTACTGCTGTATAGTTTCAAGCTTGATTCGACCCACTATCTTAAGGTGTCCCCTTACGCCTTCTTTGAGGGTGTTGGTGAGGCAAATTCCTTCAAACTTAGGAGCACTTTTAGGGTTCCTTAGCCATAAAGTTTCCCGTAGCTTATCAAAGACTTTTTGAGTGTTACCGGAAAGACTGTAGGCAACAAGCAGATGGTTCATCCAGGGTTCAGGTTGGTTATTCGGCATCAAGGTTTTCCTTTTCAGTTACTAGGCCTAGTTTGAGTTTTTGAATCATTTCTTTTGCCAACTCCTGATCCTCTTCTGACAAGGTGGTGATTCGCTCTTCCAGGTCCCGTACCGCTCGGAGGGAGTCAATAGTGATTCGGCTACAGGCAAAGGGGAAATGATTGGTTTTGAACAACTCAATAAGGGTGTTTCCCGCTTCTTGGTATTGTCGCTTGTCTTCTTGGGTGAAAAGTAACTCTGGTCCGTAGAGGGCCGGAACGAGTGCTTCACGGAGCTGGTCTGCGTCAAAGATTTTCTCTAGGGGGAGGATGATTTGAATCTTTCCTGACTCAAGAAGTTTCTCCGCTAGTTCTTTTTTAACTCGCTTTACGGACTCTGGGTTGGGGAACTCAAAAGTTTCTTGCCTGATTGCTGCGAGTAGCGCTAGGGAGTCTTCGTCTAGTTGGATTTCTAGCTTCACGTATTTTCCTTTCTGTGTCGTGACTCAATTATATATGACAGGGGAGGGCTTCAAGGTTTTGAGTCAAGATATCTTTGTCACACGTTAAAGCAAAACAAAAACGAAAAATTATGCAGAAAAACTTGAGTTAGTTGAGTTTTTGAGTTAACGGTGTTCAAAACATACTTTGATCTGCGGTTATCCTCAACTCAAATTCAACTCAAAAGTTGAGTTGGGGTTTTGAGTCGGGAAAAGTTGAGTTGGAGACGTTTAAACACAAAGAAACTCAAAAATTTACCCAAAAAAGTTGAGTTGAGTTGAGTTTTTGAGTTGAGTCAATAAAAACCCATTCTGACCTGCATAAACCAGTAACTCAACTTTAACTCAAAAACTGAGTTGAGTTGAGTCAGGCGAAAAATTGAGTTGGAATTTAAAGCAGAAAAAATCGAAAAATTTGTACAAAAAAGTTGAGTTATTTGAGTTAATCTGAGTTTACCCCCTCTGACCTGCGGAAACACTAACTCAAAACTCAACTCAAAAACTGAGTTGGAAATTGAGTTGAGGATTTTCCGGGTTTCGGACTTCCGTTGAGCCGCCGGTGAGGCAAAGAAGAGACCGCAACCCACCGACTACGGCGCTGAAACAGGGTCTCAACTCAAATTCTAACTCAGTTTTCGCAAAAACAGCAAGGCTCTGACCTGCATAAATGCTCAACTCAAATTCTAACTCAAAAAATTGAGTTGGCCTTTCCGCAGGTCAGGATAGGTTTTTAGGGGCTAACTCAAAAACTCAACTTTTTTGTCGATATTTTATAACTAATAACGCTTTAACGCTTATTGGTTGTGCACTAGTGTATTTTTCTCTATACGCATTATTTTACAAATTAAATTGAGTTATTGAGTTAGAGTAGTAAAAAGGGTATATGACCTGGGAAAACAGTAACTCAAATTCAACTCAGTTTTTTGTTTTCCCACGTCAGAATTTGAGTTGAAACTGAGTTAGCAGGTCAGAGGCTATTTTTGAAGCTGGAAAATCCCGGAAAATAGGGAACTCAACTCAAAAAGTTGAGTTAGGCAGAAAAAGACGCCTTGACTAAACCGAAAGCGGCTGGTCAAGGCGCGTGCTCAAATTTGAGCGGCTGGGTTCAGGAATATTGGTTGTACAGATCCTGCTGTTGCTTCTCCCATTCCTTAGCGAAGGAACGATCGTTTGTGGCGGCTGCACGGAGCTGCTCACTGCGCTGCACAGCGGTGTTGCCTTGAGCGATAGTCCAGCGGAGCTTCACCCGTGCCTCAGGCGTGAGACCAAACTGCTTGATTCCATCCATCCAAAGCTTTTGGAAGCGGGCTCGGTCGGCGGCTTTATACATTGGGTTCAGGGATTCCTGGAGGTCTCCAGCGAGGATAACGAGGGTGTGATAATCAGCGGCTGTCCATTCGCTCACCATCGGAGAGGTCCAGATTTCTTCCCACCAGCGGAGGACTACTGGAGACCATTTGGTCTCGTCAGCTCCGATGAGATCAGCGGGGAAACCCACAACTTCGCTAGCAGGCGGGAGTTCTGGTAAGGTGGCTAGCAGCTCCTCTCGCGGCCTTTGTGATAGCATGGTGGTAGCTGCCTTGGCACCCTTTTTTGAGGGGCCACCGGGCTTCCTGGGGGGTCCTGGCATGGCGATACGGGCCTTTCTTTGGTCAAATTAGGGGGACATGGACATTTTACCCCAATCCCGCGCAGAGCGTGATGTGCAGCACGCGCCCGGCTCGCCTCCAGAAAGGGGGGAGGGGGTACCCCCGGGTGGGGTGGAACGGGGGTAATTTACGGGGGTAGTTGCTTCGTTTCCCCTGGTGAGTCGCAATATATATACCGCAAATCGGGCATGGGTGGGGGTATCTAAGTGGGTTTCTTTGGTTGCATGAGGTCATCAGACCACCTGTTTTTACCGGAAAAACCCGGTTTTTTGCTTGTTTTATCAGCTTCTCTTAAGTCTTGCATGGATTTTGCATGCTATAGGTCAATCTTTTTGACCTATAGCATCAACCAAAAGTTTGATTGTAGCAATGGGTGTGCCTGGTTTTCCCTATCAAAGCCGTTTCTTAGGCTAGGCTACGCTCACGTATGGGTGCATGCAATGAGTATGGCAATTGAACTATAGGATTGTCTATAGGTGCCGATAGGCATACCGCATCAAAAGGATTGCCTATCTATCACATAGGCAAGTGTATATAAAGCCGAATATAATAAGTTGCAATCGTTTATATAGGCCATGCCTCAATATACCCGGCTAGCCTCCTAGCCGGGTGCCATGCCACCCCCTAGGCATGCAGCATGGCATGCCTAGCAGGCATGTGCTAGCGCTATGCCGTGAGCTGCTGATCTAGGCTACTCAAAAGCGCATAGCCTAGCAGGCTTATAGACACGCGAACTCGAAGCCATATAGCAAATCATACCAGCGAGATGCTAAGCCACTGTATCGAGCTGCTAGGCTATCTATATCGCATATCACCTGGTGAGTAGATAGTGATATGGGGTGTGGTGCCAGTGGATACCCCTATGATAGCAATGGTACTAATAGGTTATATGTGTGGTGCGCTATCAGTATGCCATATGGCATACCCCTAGGCATAGCAAAGACCCTACCTATAGTAGGTACCTATATAGATACCCCTATAGATAGGGTCTGTATATGATACCCCCTATAGCAGGGGGTATAGGGTAGGCCCCTCCCCCTACCACTCCCTAGCGGAGTGATAGGTTTTGCCTAAAATTCGTTCAGTTTGTTAGGGAAAACTGTCCGGGTGCGCAAGTCGTGTTTCAGCTGCTTGAGTACCATTTTTTCGACTTTTTCGATCATTTCAGGTACAGTCAGAATCCATCGTAAATGCCAATCGAGAGTTCCATTGATAACGCTTACGCTATCAATCCGCACACCTTGGCTGGTGTAATGCAATTCACAGCGCAATTCTTCAGGTGCAAGCTTAGAATTTCCAAAGACAAATGTTCCGTGGAGTGTTGCAGCCTCCCCTTTTTTAAGTTCCCAAAAGGGTGCTACCAGCTCAAATGTCCAATACGAGTCAGCAGGGGCACCCCGTAAAGCGTTGCGCAAGCGTTTGCAAGCGTAGCGAATCAGTGTAGGATCATCTACGACTTTCTTAATATTGCACAATTTCCGATGGAGTGTTTTATTATATGTATCAATTGCGCTAGCAAGACACTCAGGTGTTTTTTCAGAATTTCTTAAGCCAAATTCGGCTTGCCCTACCCACTGAATCCCGTGGAAAATCGGGATTAGTGCATCCTCATAGCGCTTTTCTTGCAGCAAGTTTTGCATAGTTTGCAAGCAATTTTCTGCCTCATCGAGGCAATCCCAAGCCGATTGGACAGGCTTATCAGTGCGCATGGTTTCCATGGCAAAATCCTTTCGATAGGATCGAGTGATGAAAGATGATGGTGTCCACCTATTAGTAGTTGACACCTCACCTCCCCTCACGGGGATTGATAGGCTAGCTAGATGCTGATATGCCTATCGGTGGGGGCTACAGCTGCTGATGTAGGCCAAAAATCGCGTGGGTGTGCGTTCTCGATGATGCGCTTGACCAGCGGTAATAAATCGAACCGATTACAAATCTCGTGTAGCATAGGGTGGCTCCATGAAAAGTTTTCTACCGTGTGCTCGCGTTCATTCCATAAGTCTAGATAATTAATCCATGCTAGGGGGTGAGCATCAACAACATTAATTTTTAGGAAAATACTATCCGAAAATTCAAGGGTGACCTGGTAGCTATCGTGGGGGGTGCCGTACTTTTTTGCTGGTCGATAGCCAATTTTCACGCTGTAGTAGGTGCTATCTGCCTCGATAGCATCGAGATAGGCGTGTAGCCGGGTGGTATCCATAATAGGAATCTCCAATCATGTGATGATGGGCTGAGGGGTGCACCCCGCATAGGGGTACTCACCCAACCCACCCCCACAGTAGGGGTGGTGCCGATTATTGATTATCAATCAAATCAGCAGCCATAAGACAACCTAATTGATAGGTAGCAGAGTCGATATAGGCTTGAGCAATTTCTGTGATAGATTCTGCATTATCTCCCCAGTCGATTAGTTCGAGTTGAGAAAATACCTCCCAATGTTCACCAATGAAAACTATCATTTGTGACTCACTGATAGAACGAACCTGTAGCAGATAGTCTACACCTTCATGCATGGCTTGCTGCAAATCTTCTTCCGTGATGTTTTCGTCTTGGAAACAAGATTCAGTGAGGATAGACTTGGCTTCAGATTCGCTGATACCCAGACCCCATAGCATATGAAGTGTTTCTGTGCAAAAGTAATTGTCCCAATCCCACTTTGATGTGCTAGTGATTTTGGTCACAAGTGCCTCAAAATCGGTTTTACTGATAGAAAATTCAGGTAGCATGAGTGCCTCCCTATAGATCGTGAGCGATGGTAGCGACCAACCGCGGGGGCTGGTCACTCTACCACCCCCGATTGGGGGTGTGGGGATTATTCCCCTTTCACCATGCGGTGAATTAGCTTGGCCTGCTGAACAATTACCATTGAGATAATTTTGTCCCGACAATTATTCCACGCATGCAGTGCATGCAGCTGAAACGCTAAACTTTCGGTGATGGTTTTGCCTTCCAAACGTTCCAGATCTTTCTTAGGATAGCCTAAGTCCTCAAGTAGCATGAGTGCTAAATCGCTATCGCTGTGGCGATACTCAAAATCAAATAGCACACTTGCAGCCTCAAGGAATGTGTCTAGTTCTTTAGGCCAAACTAGTTTTTTGGGTTCAGGTTGGTTGGTTTGCATGATAAAATTTCCTTTCTGTGTATGTGATATGGATCATGCGTTTATGTGAGGTCTGTTACCTGTAGCAGTTCCACTATTGAGTTTTCAAATAGCACATCTTCTAAGTCTCTTGCGGTAGCACACTTGATAGTGTCGGCTTTAGCACTCTAACCGCGGGGGGATCTATGAAGATTTTTTGTTTGTATCAGCTGGTGAGGATCTTTTTTTTGTTTTTCTCTCTTGCTGATGATTCCACTATACAGCGGAAGATCGAGAGAATGCAAGTTTGAATGTACGTGTTCTACGTCACACATCATTCCCCCTGGTCAGAGTAGGTTTTTGTTACTGCAAGTCCACTACTAAGTTGTGCACAACCGCAGATTTTCGATTCGCTTTTGTCGTTTTTACGATTTTTGTACATCTATAGTGACGAAAAGCGCCACAAAACAGCAGGTCAAAGCACATTTTTGAAAACCCTTGGCATACATACATAACATAAAAATCTTGCAAACACGCAGGTCAGAGTATGTTTTTGAACGTTTTTATGTGTTTATGTGACGTAAATGAGCGTAAAACACCAGGTCAGGGGCTATTTTTGTGCGGTTTTATCGCTTTTTAGCCGGCTATAGCATCTAGATGCTGATCTAGCCGCTAGCGCATAGCGGCTAGCACCCCCCGCTAGCCGGATTCTCTATATATATAGCCCCTAGCGGCTAGCTAGGGGCGATTGAGCAGGCGTTTTAGGCCTATCCCTCCCTAGGGCGATTTTCTAGCCCTAGGCCACCCGCTAGCCTAGGGCTTTTTCATCACACTGACGATAAACAAAACCCCTTAGGGTAGCCTCACCTTTGTTTTGGACTGCTATTTACTAGGGGCCAAGTTGTTAATGGGCAGAAAAATATTAGGCTATGGAAAAGATTAGGGGGCAGAAAAGGTTTTGAGGTATGAAGAGTTTGGAGTATCTCATTTTTTACCACTCGACAATGAGGTGGGCAAAATATTTTATGCTGTATATGTGAAGCTAAGGGGAACCTAACTTAGGATAGCCTTAGTAAGGGTGCACTTACTTGAGGGTGAACTTCAACCCTCAACCTCAACCTTAATGTTTGGGGGCAAAACCTTAAAGTTCGACTTGAAGCTTCACATCTGCTACGTTCAACGTAAGGTTCAACCTTACGGCTTCAAGTTTGCTACTGAGACTGGTTTTCAGGTAGCAAGTGTGCTGCAAGATAGCACCTTTGCAGCCCCATCAGTCGTGCTACTCGGCCTCGGTGGTCCGGCCAGTCCCGGCCCCTGTCGTGGTCGGTGTGGGTGTGGGGTGGTCCCCGACCTCTGCCGTCGTGCAGGTCACACCAGCCCGCTAGACAGCGGAAGGCGGGTCCGGTACGCTAGAGGGTATGCAGGAAGGAATAAAGCGAAAACTCCCCTACTTCGATGCGGTAGGCCAACAGATGCCGCTCATCCCAGTTGGAGAAGGCGAGTTCGCAGAGGTAAAGCAGTACATCAGTAATATTAGTGAGCTCATCGCCTCAATGATTAACGAAGTGAACTTCGTTCTCGTATCCGAACATCTCGATGGTTCACACTTTTTCGAGAAGATAGCTATCGGCGATGAGTTCTTGACCAGGCACGGCATTACCAAGCCGATCCTCTCTGGCACCATTAGTGTTGTCCCAATCAAAGTAAGCGAAAACTCTTGGAGTCTGAGCTGGGAATACGACAAGGACAATCGGGTTTCATACAACTTCTGCTACCATCTTGGTGTTATCCATGACCTAAAGCGTGACAACTTGGAAGAGTGGAAAGAGCTCGGGGACTTTATCGACGCTAATAACCTATTCCCGGTCATGGTAGGCTGTGCGTTTCATTGCAGGTTGCCGTTAGACCAGGTGCGAAATGTCCGCCCATAAGTGCGCCCATCTGCATATATAAAGTGCGCCCATCTGCATATATAAAGTGCGCCCATATGTCCGCCCATACTAATAGAAAGAACATTATGCTTCCACCAATCTTATACTGTGGTGCAACCGAAAAATTACGATACGTTCTAGACGATGATTGGATCACAGGTATTTTAAGCTATGACTTCGCACTCATCCTAGTTGATGAGATAGAAGTCATTGAAGAAGAACTTAACACCGACACCAAGTATCGAGAAGAGTTCCTCAAGGCAAAGAATATGCAGCGCATTCAATCTTTCGGTTCCATCTGTAACATTCCCGCTGGTAAGAATGAAACAATTGAAATCGGGGTGATCCGGTACGACAGGAGTTCTTGGGGGCTTCAAGCCTACTTTATTATTCCAGAAGAAGACATTGTAGATGAGAGCCTAGAATTTAGCCCGACCGAAGAAGAGTGGGAAGACTTGTTTAAAAGCTTCCCTATTGATGCTAAGTATTCCAAGACTCAGGTAAAAGAAAAAGTCTTTGAGGCAGTACAAGTCATCAATGCCGAAGATAAAAAGCGATTTGTTGAGCAATTCAATCGAACACTTCTTCGCTATCCGGTAAATTGGGAGCACCTAAATGTTTTTCATGACGAAAACTATTGGATGAGAGTAGCATTCAGGAAGACCAATGATAACCGCTGGAGCATTAGCCCTCGCCTAATTATCGCTTTGGAGCGAGTATTACAAGACATAGAGGAAGAAAATAATGAGTGATGAATCAAAAAAGTATCTGAAAGAATCCTTCTCGAATCTAGGTCAAGCCTTGAAAGACGTAGCTGTTGTTTTCAAGGACGCTTACCGCCACATCAAAGGCGAAGACCTGTCCAACGAGTACGCACACCTCATCTTCGAGGTCACCCCTGGCTATCTCGATAACGTAGCAAAAATGTTCGATGTGCCAGAAGAACACAAAGATAAGTGCACTAACTTGTCTATTGTGGTGCCAAAAAGTCAAGAGATAGGTTCTCTCGCCTACATCACTGGTCGGCGCACAAAGGAAGAACTAGACTTTATTCCATCTAAGTTGCACACGGAACTGCGAAACATTCATGAAGCAGGTGCCTTGAAGCTTATTCGGCGGGTAGATTTAGGAATCAACTTTGATCCTAGTACAGGTGAGATGAAATGATGGGGGTTGATTTTAGTGAGTTAGAATTCATGGAAGAACAAGGGGAGATTTCTTCATCTCAGGTAAAGATGTTAAAAGAAGAGGGTAGTAAGTGGTACCGAATAGACACCACTGTTCCTAACGGACACACGTTAGTGAACATGTGGTCTCAAAGGAAACTTCCTGGATGGGAGAACCCAATCTCTTTTCTTGACCTAGAGGATTTAGGCCTGAAGCCGGGGGAAGGAGTGGGACCTTTAGGAAAAAAGACTCCATTTCCCCAATGTGTCCATATTATTCTTGTTGAGAAATGGTTTTGGTTGTTTAAATTTATGATGCCAGGAAGTTTGCGGAAGAAGTATATTGAGCGGGGATATGAGTTCTCCAATTATGTGATGAATAAAGCTGCGCAAAACAGGCTTGACTTTTGGAGTAATCCATTTGATGGAGGGTTTGAAAAGCAGGTAGGAATGTTTGAGATAGTAAATGGAAGGATGCGCTATGTCTTCCCTCTCAAAGGGACTGAATAACCGATTGAAAGCGGAACCTAGGCAGTTCTGCAAGATCGAAAAGATCTTCGTGTACGCTAGCGGGTTTCAGCTTCGCAATAAAGTATTAGCGCAGGTTGAACAAGGAAGAACCCTAAAGCTAGGAAAAGATTTTGACCCGGACCTTGATGATCGTTTCACCTATGCGCTACAAGAAGTGCGGCGCTGGTATGTGCAACATGGCGTGCCTGTTGTATACTCTTTCGTTCAAGATCCTTGGGTGTTTAGGAATGATTGGAATACTCCCCACAAAGAATTAAATTACTACCAAGAAATCTTCCCCTTCAGCAAGAGCCAAAGGGCTATGGTGGTATACAAAGGTCAGTGGTTAGTTCGGGGTTCTGTTAATGTGATTAAACTACACGCGAAGGGTCGTTATGCCACAAATTGATTTTGAAAAAATTACTGAAAAGATTGAAAAGTTTACCCCTTTGTGGTTCGACGAGTTTACTAAAATAAGTAAGCTTGTTGATGAAGCAGAGGGGGAAGGTAAACTTATTAGTATTTATGCCAGTCCTAATACTGTTGACCTTATTAAGGCTGTGATATCTGATGACATAGATAGTCTTATCGCCAATAAGGAAACAAATAATCTAGTCTATGCACTCAGGGCTTTAGAGCGGCTAGGATACGTTCTGGATTACACCAGAAACCACTCTATCTGTCTGAAGCCGCCTAGGCTGTATCGCAATGATTTGTACACTACTTTTCATTGGAGAGATAATGGTATCCCCTCATCCTTTGAGGCGTATATTTCAGTGTCAACCGGCATTGCTTGGCCGCTTATCTCTCTAGGGTACGGTTTACTGAAGCCTGGTCAGCATAAGATCTTTGACAATAAGGCTTCAATGCGGAACTACCTCCGCGTACGCGGAGAATACCAGGTGAAAAAATCAGGTAGCACCAGGTCAGCGTAGGTTTTCAGCTGATTTTCGAGTGAGTGGGGCGTTATCGCTCGCCAAAAATCGCGTGAAAAGGTGTCGGGGTGTCGATAGGTTCCCATAGGGATATCCTTTCAATAGGTGTGAGTGATAGAGAGTAGGGGCCTATCAGTGTGCGTAAGGTTGATAGGATAGGCCCCTCCCCCTACCACTCCCTAGCGGAGTGATAGGTTTTGCCTAAAATTCGTTCAGTTTGTTAGGGAAAACTGTCCGGGTGCGCAAGTCGTGTTTCAGCTGCTTGAGTACCATTTTTTCGACTTTTTCGATCATTTCAGGTACAGTCAGAATCCATCGTAAATGCCAATCGAGAGTTCCATTGATAACGCTTACGCTATCAATCCGCACACCTTGGCTGGTGTAATGCAATTCACAGCGCAATTCTTCAGGTGCAAGCTTAGAATTTCCAAAGACAAATGTTCCGTGGAGTGTTGCAGCCTCCCCTTTTTTAAGTTCCCAAAAGGGTGCTACCAGCTCAAATGTCCAATACGAGTCAGCAGGGGCACCCCGTAAAGCGTTGCGCAAGCGTTTGCAAGCGTAGCGAATCAGTGTAGGATCATCTACGACTTTCTTAATATTGCACAATTTCCGATGGAGTGTTTTATTATATGTATCAATTGCGCTAGCAAGACACTCAGGTGTTTTTTCAGAATTTCTTAAGCCAAATTCGGCTTGCCCTACCCACTGAATCCCGTGGAAAATCGGGATTAGTGCATCCTCATAGCGCTTTTCTTGCAGCAAGTTTTGCATAGTTTGCAAGCAATTTTCTGCCTCATCGAGGCAATCCCAAGCCGATTGGACAGGCTTATCAGTGCGCATGGTTTCCATGGCAAAATCCTTTCGATAGGATCGAGTGATGAAAGATGATGGTGTCCACCTATTAGTAGTTGACACCTCACCTCCCCTCACGGGGATTGATAGGCTAGCTAGATGCTGATATGCCTATCGGTGGGGGCTACAGCTGCTGATGTAGGCCAAAAATCGCGTGGGTGTGCGTTCTCGATGATGCGCTTGACCAGCGGTAATAAATCGAACCGATTACAAATCTCGTGTAGCATAGGGTGGCTCCATGAAAAGTTTTCTACCGTGTGCTCGCGTTCATTCCATAAGTCTAGATAATTAATCCATGCTAGGGGGTGAGCATCAACAACATTAATTTTTAGGAAAATACTATCCGAAAATTCAAGGGTGACCTGGTAGCTATCGTGGGGGGTGCCGTACTTTTTTGCTGGTCGATAGCCAATTTTCACGCTGTAGTAGGTGCTATCTGCCTCGATAGCATCGAGATAGGCGTGTAGCCGGGTGGTATCCATAATAGGAATCTCCAATCATGTGATGATGGGCTGAGGGGTGCACCCCGCATAGGGGTACTCACCCAACCCACCCCCACAGTAGGGGTGGTGCCGATTATTGATTATCAATCAAATCAGCAGCCATAAGACAACCTAATTGATAGGTAGCAGAGTCGATATAGGCTTGAGCAATTTCTGTGATAGATTCTGCATTATCTCCCCAGTCGATTAGTTCGAGTTGAGAAAATACCTCCCAATGTTCACCAATGAAAACTATCATTTGTGACTCACTGATAGAACGAACCTGTAGCAGATAGTCTACACCTTCATGCATGGCTTGCTGCAAATCTTCTTCCGTGATGTTTTCGTCTTGGAAACAAGATTCAGTGAGGATAGACTTGGCTTCAGATTCGCTGATACCCAGACCCCATAGCATATGAAGTGTTTCTGTGCAAAAGTAATTGTCCCAATCCCACTTTGATGTGCTAGTGATTTTGGTCACAAGTGCCTCAAAATCGGTTTTACTGATAGAAAATTCAGGTAGCATGAGTGCCTCCCTATAGATCGTGAGCGATGGTAGCGACCAACCGCGGGGGCTGGTCACTCTACCACCCCCGATTGGGGGTGTGGGGATTATTCCCCTTTCACCATGCGGTGAATTAGCTTGGCCTGCTGAACAATTACCATTGAGATAATTTTGTCCCGACAATTATTCCACGCATGCAGTGCATGCAGCTGAAACGCTAAACTTTCGGTGATGGTTTTGCCTTCCAAACGTTCCAGATCTTTCTTAGGATAGCCTAAGTCCTCAAGTAGCATGAGTGCTAAATCGCTATCGCTGTGGCGATACTCAAAATCAAATAGCACACTTGCAGCCTCAAGGAATGTGTCTAGTTCTTTAGGCCAAACTAGTTTTTTGGGTTCAGGTTGGTTGGTTTGCATGATAAAATTTCCTTTCTGTGTATGTGATATGGATCATGCGTTTATGTGAGGTCTGTTACCTGTAGCAGTTCCACTATTGAGTTTTCAAATAGCACATCTTCTAAGTCTCTTGCGGTAGCACACTTGATAGTGTCGGCTTTAGCACTCTAACCGCGGGGGGATCTATGAAGATTTTTTGTTTGTATCAGCTGGTGAGGATCTTTTTTTTGTTTTTCTCTCTTGCTGATGATTCCACTATACAGCGGAAGATCGAGAGAATGCAAGTTTGAATGTACGTGTTCTACGTCACACATCATTCCCCCTGGTCAGAGTAGGTTTTTGTTACTGCAAGTCCACTACTAAGTTGTGCACAACCGCAGATTTTCGATTCGCTTTTGTCGTTTTTACGATTTTTGTACATCTATAGTGACGAAAAGCGCCACAAAACAGCAGGTCAAAGCACATTTTTGAAAACCCTTGGCATACATACATAACATAAAAATCTTGCAAACACGCAGGTCAGAGTATGTTTTTGAACGTTTTTATGTGTTTATGTGACGTAAATGAGCGTAAAACACCAGGTCAGGGGCTATTTTTGTGCGGTTTTATCGCTTTTTAGCCGGCTATAGCATCTAGATGCTGATCTAGCCGCTAGCGCATAGCGGCTAGCACCCCCCGCTAGCCGGATTCTCTATATATATAGCCCCTAGCGGCTAGCTAGGGGCGATTGAGCAGGCGTTTTAGGCCTATCCCTCCCTAGGGCGATTTTCTAGCCCTAGGCCACCCGCTAGCCTAGGGCTTTTTCATCACACTGACGATAAACAAAACCCCTTAGGGTAGCCTCACCTTTGTTTTGGACTGCTATTTACTAGGGGCCAAGTTGTTAATGGGCAGAAAAATATTAGGCTATGGAAAAGATTAGGGGGCAGAAAAGGTTTTGAGGTATGAAGAGTTTGGAGTATCTCATTTTTTACCACTCGACAATGAGGTGGGCAAAATATTTTATGCTGTATATGTGAAGCTAAGGGGAACCTAACTTAGGATAGCCTTAGTAAGGGTGCACTTACTTGAGGGTGAACTTCAACCCTCAACCTCAACCTTAATGTTTGGGGGCAAAACCTTAAAGTTCGACTTGAAGCTTCACATCTGCTACGTTCAACGTAAGGTTCAACCTTACGGCTTCAAGTTTGCTACTGAGACTGGTTTTCAGGTAGCAAGTGTGCTGCAAGATAGCACCTTTGCAGCCCCATCAGTCGTGCTACTCGGCCTCGGTGGTCCGGCCAGTCCCGGCCCCTGTCGTGGTCGGTGTGGGTGTGGGGTGGTCCCCGACCTCTGCCGTCGTGCAGGTCACACCAGCCCGCTAGACAGCGGAAGGCGGGTCCGGTACGCTAGAGGGTATGCAGGAAGGAATAAAGCGAAAACTCCCCTACTTCGATGCGGTAGGCCAACAGATGCCGCTCATCCCAGTTGGAGAAGGCGAGTTCGCAGAGGTAAAGCAGTACATCAGTAATATTAGTGAGCTCATCGCCTCAATGATTAACGAAGTGAACTTCGTTCTCGTATCCGAACATCTCGATGGTTCACACTTTTTCGAGAAGATAGCTATCGGCGATGAGTTCTTGACCAGGCACGGCATTACCAAGCCGATCCTCTCTGGCACCATTAGTGTTGTCCCAATCAAAGTAAGCGAAAACTCTTGGAGTCTGAGCTGGGAATACGACAAGGACAATCGGGTTTCATACAACTTCTGCTACCATCTTGGTGTTATCCATGACCTAAAGCGTGACAACTTGGAAGAGTGGAAAGAGCTCGGGGACTTTATCGACGCTAATAACCTATTCCCGGTCATGGTAGGCTGTGCGTTTCATTGCAGGTTGCCGTTAGACCAGGTGCGAAATGTCCGCCCATAAGTGCGCCCATCTGCATATATAAAGTGCGCCCATCTGCATATATAAAGTGCGCCCATATGTCCGCCCATACTAATAGAAAGAACATTATGCTTCCACCAATCTTATACTGTGGTGCAACCGAAAAATTACGATACGTTCTAGACGATGATTGGATCACAGGTATTTTAAGCTATGACTTCGCACTCATCCTAGTTGATGAGATAGAAGTCATTGAAGAAGAACTTAACACCGACACCAAGTATCGAGAAGAGTTCCTCAAGGCAAAGAATATGCAGCGCATTCAATCTTTCGGTTCCATCTGTAACATTCCCGCTGGTAAGAATGAAACAATTGAAATCGGGGTGATCCGGTACGACAGGAGTTCTTGGGGGCTTCAAGCCTACTTTATTATTCCAGAAGAAGACATTGTAGATGAGAGCCTAGAATTTAGCCCGACCGAAGAAGAGTGGGAAGACTTGTTTAAAAGCTTCCCTATTGATGCTAAGTATTCCAAGACTCAGGTAAAAGAAAAAGTCTTTGAGGCAGTACAAGTCATCAATGCCGAAGATAAAAAGCGATTTGTTGAGCAATTCAATCGAACACTTCTTCGCTATCCGGTAAATTGGGAGCACCTAAATGTTTTTCATGACGAAAACTATTGGATGAGAGTAGCATTCAGGAAGACCAATGATAACCGCTGGAGCATTAGCCCTCGCCTAATTATCGCTTTGGAGCGAGTATTACAAGACATAGAGGAAGAAAATAATGAGTGATGAATCAAAAAAGTATCTGAAAGAATCCTTCTCGAATCTAGGTCAAGCCTTGAAAGACGTAGCTGTTGTTTTCAAGGACGCTTACCGCCACATCAAAGGCGAAGACCTGTCCAACGAGTACGCACACCTCATCTTCGAGGTCACCCCTGGCTATCTCGATAACGTAGCAAAAATGTTCGATGTGCCAGAAGAACACAAAGATAAGTGCACTAACTTGTCTATTGTGGTGCCAAAAAGTCAAGAGATAGGTTCTCTCGCCTACATCACTGGTCGGCGCACAAAGGAAGAACTAGACTTTATTCCATCTAAGTTGCACACGGAACTGCGAAACATTCATGAAGCAGGTGCCTTGAAGCTTATTCGGCGGGTAGATTTAGGAATCAACTTTGATCCTAGTACAGGTGAGATGAAATGATGGGGGTTGATTTTAGTGAGTTAGAATTCATGGAAGAACAAGGGGAGATTTCTTCATCTCAGGTAAAGATGTTAAAAGAAGAGGGTAGTAAGTGGTACCGAATAGACACCACTGTTCCTAACGGACACACGTTAGTGAACATGTGGTCTCAAAGGAAACTTCCTGGATGGGAGAACCCAATCTCTTTTCTTGACCTAGAGGATTTAGGCCTGAAGCCGGGGGAAGGAGTGGGACCTTTAGGAAAAAAGACTCCATTTCCCCAATGTGTCCATATTATTCTTGTTGAGAAATGGTTTTGGTTGTTTAAATTTATGATGCCAGGAAGTTTGCGGAAGAAGTATATTGAGCGGGGATATGAGTTCTCCAATTATGTGATGAATAAAGCTGCGCAAAACAGGCTTGACTTTTGGAGTAATCCATTTGATGGAGGGTTTGAAAAGCAGGTAGGAATGTTTGAGATAGTAAATGGAAGGATGCGCTATGTCTTCCCTCTCAAAGGGACTGAATAACCGATTGAAAGCGGAACCTAGGCAGTTCTGCAAGATCGAAAAGATCTTCGTGTACGCTAGCGGGTTTCAGCTTCGCAATAAAGTATTAGCGCAGGTTGAACGTGGAAGCAGTCGCCTACAGTTTTTCTTTAATTACTTGAAGCTGTTAGATAAAGGCATGGTTTTTTGGGTTGTTGTTCACGAAGAGTACCGGAAGCCACCCTTTTTCTGGAGACGTCCATGGATAGAAATCAGCTCAGCAGATCATTTCTCTTGCAACTTCAATGCTAATGTTTCGATACCGTATTCCATCAAAGCCGTAACTAAGCGTATAATATAAAGCAAGCTTCCCACATAGAAATGCAGGAAGCCAGATACTGTTTCTCCACATGGAAGATCAGCTACCACAATTATAACAGAAAGGAAGCATGATGTTAACCCCCCGTGACGGGTATTCTTTTGCGGATTTCCAGTATGAAGGGGAAAAGCTTATTGACCAGCGCAAACGTTTTCCCATTACATCTCGCAAACTCAGCAGTAAAGAGACAGAGAGAATCTGCAATGATTTATTCTCTCGCTACCATAAGTACGGTGTCTCTAAAGAAGACATCTCGCAGGTGATTTACTATGCCGAACACCCATGCGGAAACTTCTATCATGAAGGACGTATTACTTTTGGTACCGGAGTAAACATTCATGGAGGAGCGCTTTCTGGAGAAGGAATGCTCTCTAATGTTTCGATGCATCAGGCCACTATTAAGGCAAGACGAAGCTCCGAATCAAGCATCGCTTATTTCATCGCCAATTCAGATATCGGCTCTACGATGTTCTTTCTTGAACCAGACTCAGTGATTGTAGACTCTCATGTTGGCTGCTCAACTATTATAAATGGGAAGAATGCTATTCGCTTCGGCACATTAACCTTTGTAACATTAAAAGGTGATAATGAGATTAGCTCAAGCGATATTGAAAACTGTTTAATTGTAGACTCTGACATCCATGCGTCCCGGGTTAAAGGTTTTAGTGAATCACTTATCATAGCGAATGCGGACATTCGTTTTCAGAATGACGTTTTTGAAATCTGTCGATACCATTTAGAAACAAAAAGGAAAGAAGGGGGACTTTTGTATCGGACAAAAGACAAGGGGGTTGCCTTTTCTACCCCGGATTATGGGGTGAAAATTCTTGCAAATAAACATCGTACTTCAAAGATTACTTACTATATTGAGAAGTTATATGAAGGGAGCGGGAAAAAGCGAAATGAGTTAATTACTGGGGCACAAGACTTTATTGAAAAAGTGTTTGATGAGTCACAATAACTTGTAGGGATACATATACATATATATACTGGGGGATATAGAAAGGAAGTGAAACATGACTAACTGGTCTTTCCCCCAGGAAAACCGTCATAAGGCACGAAAGTCTTATGAATGTGATATGTGTGGGTTCATCATTCATCCTGGTGAATATTACCGTCGTTTAGTTGATGTTGACAGAGGGGCATTTGTTACTACACGGTACTGTGATTACTGTGATGTGGGATTATTTCTTTGGATGGATTACGTTAACTTCCAGCCAGGTGATCTGCTTCCTAACGCTTCAGATTTACAAGAGACTTTAGAGGATTTTCTTTCAGATGATGTTGAAAATTTTCAAGAGGTCCGCAGTTCTGTAGTGGAATGTCTTGCTCGGCTTAACAAGAAACTCGGATGGGATGAATAATGGATTTGCTAGTAGATAATTTTGTACAATCTGCCAAAGAGCGTCTTTGCGGTGTGTGCAATAACCCTATTCCAAGAGATACTTCTCATTGTATTCAAATATGGGTTGATGAAGAAACTGAAACCTACTACATTATGCGGATCTGTCGGGTTTGTGACTATCTTTGTTACGTCGATCGAATCAACAAAGCTTGGTCCCCAGATCCTGGAGCACCAGTAGACCTCCTTGATAAAGAAGTTCTTTTTACAACTCGTTTCAGCTCAAAAGCAATAGAGAACTATCTATCAGATGGGGCTGATAAAAAATCCGAAAACTGGTATTGTGCAGAGTTACAAAGAAGACTCGCATCTAATGTAAGTAATAATAATCAGGATGAATAATGGTACAACTATCAGATAAAATTATTTATAAATCCCGCAAGGAAGCGATTTGTGGTGTCTGTAATATGGTAATGCCAAAAGGCACCCCACAGCGGGTTACAAAATGGATTGACGAAGATGCTTGCTGTTACTGTGTGATGCGGATTTGCCTGTCTTGTGATGGACTGGATTATGTAGATCGGATTAATGACGCCTGGTCTTCAGAAGACGGTGCCCCGCTGGATGGGGGTGGTTACATCAGGTCTGCTGTACGCTTTGATTCAGACGCCATGCAAAACTATCTACTAGATACAGTTTCAGAAGAAACAGATGATCGCTTTCGAGCAGGCCTACGAAGGCGACTTACACTCAACACTGGCAACAACTGGTTAGCCAGTTGGGACAAAAAGGAAGAAGAAAATGAACCAGAAGACAATCAGCTACGCCTATTTTAGGGCTTTAAAAGCACGGTTCCGCAACCGCTATAAGAAGTACAAGAAGCAGTTGCAATACGGCAAGTGTCACCGTCCAATCTCGCTATCATATATTGAAGAGCCGCTGCTTGCTTTAGAAGAGTATTTCCCCTTCTTCCCCCAGCTAGAAGGCGATACGAACCCTCCGCAGAAGGATTACGCGAGCTTTGCTGACGGCGTCGAGAAGATTGGTTTCCCACCCGGCTACAAAGAAGGCGAAGTGGTAGAGCGGATGCGGAAAGCTTTTGATATCTTGCCCGTTCCCGAAAACAAACCTGAGTAATACAATGTCTCACTCCGACAGCGGCTGGTGCTTACTCAGCACTCTAAAAGAAATTGAGATGATAGAAGACTCTTTCGCTCAGTTAAGGGTTTGTAAGCACCAGAAGAAAGCGATAAAGCTAGCTAGAGATATTTCAAGAATGAATAGCTTTCTTGGACATTGTTATCACTCTCACAATGCTAAGCCTCGGATTTGCGCTCACTGTGAGGAATTGGTTCGTAATTATTCCCAGAACATTGAGTCAAGACTTGCCTGGTGGCATAAAGAATTGGAGTTGAAACCCTATGTCAGATTATGATGAACTTCTTGAAGAAGAGATGGAGCGCCTTTTTGATCTTGCTATTTTACGGGCTGAGGATACTTATTATGAAGACGATCAAATTCTTTCTCCCTTATCCGAAGGGCTTTCAATTTTAAACCTTCTGGTAATGAGAAGGGACAACGCCGAACAGCACATGAAAAGGCCTTACCTTTCTGATGAGAAGCTTGTTCGCATGCTAGAAGAAGCACGACATTCAATTGACACTGCCCTGAGTACACATATCAAAAACCGAAAGGAAGCTGAAGGTAATGTATAATCATGGGTTCCTTGAAAAGGACGAAGAACTCCCTGAGCTGCTTACAATGCATCGCATCAGAAAATTCATAAATAAGCAGTTTCGTGAGACTGAAGAAATGCTTCAAGAAATTCAAGAAGAGCTTTTAGAAGAAAATCATGTTGATTCCTATTCTGAGCTCCCTTTGGATTGGGCGGTAGATATTCTTGAGCGAGTCAGTGATGAATTTTCTCTAGCTGTCAAAGATTTTATTCGTACTCTAGGAATAGAAGAAGAGGAGAAAATAATGAAAACACCAACAGTTAGTCTTAATTCGGTGAAATCGTTTTTTGGCACGACTCAATTTCAAGTAAATTACGAGGTTGGAAAATTGGGGTTAGGCCTGGTGGAAGACGGTCGCTATCCTGATGGAGAAATCCCTGTGGATTGGTTTACCAATTTCATGACCCGAATCAAAGAAGACTTCAGCAAAGCCGTCGATGATTTTGTTGCTGACATGTGCTCTCAAGCAGAGAAAGAGAAGGGAGAGGAATCATGAGTGACCAAGAAGAATGGTTAGGTGAATCAGCTGAATACTGGAAGCAGCATGCTGACAGCGCTCGGCATATGATGAGCTTGGTTGCCAGTCTTGAAAACTTGTTTTCATATCGCTTCTCGCTCACCAGTGGTGGTGACTATTCCGACCTATCCCTTGCTTTAGAAAAATGTGTTTTCGACGAGCTAGGGGACATTGATATCCGCGGGATGCAAGAATATATTGATTCTGTAAAGCCAAAGCTTCGCCTGACAGGTGATTGTCAACATAACAAGAAGGAAGAGCCTACACCTCAAGCTTGCGTGTATCAGTGGCGATTGTCTGATTACATTGAGGTAACAGAGTCTATGATTGCCGCTTCTCGTTTATTTTTAAAGCTAGAGGATCCTATGCTTTTTGGTCGAAAGGACATTATGGACAGGGTTAATGAATATTTGGAAATGATTGAGAATTTTAAGTGTCTCCCCGCCTTTGAACACACAGATGAGTTCGCTAGAAGGGCAAGGATAAAACTAAATGAAATGGGTTATGAGAATGGGGAGAATTAAATGATTTTGGATATGACATGCGGGTCAAAAAGCACCTGGTTCAACAAGCACCCGGAAGACACCGTGTTTCTGGACAAACGGGTGGAACAACTCACGCTTTGTGATGATCGAGAGATCGAGGTCAAGCCTGATGTACAAGCGGATTTTTGCCACCTCCCTTTTGCTGACAACACTTTCCACCTGGTGCTTTTTGACCCTCCGCACTTAGAGCGGTTAGGTGAAACAAGCTGGATGTATGCGAAATATGGGGCCTTACTGCCTGATTGGCAAGACGTACTAGCACAAGGCTTCTCAGAGGCATTTAGGGTACTCAAACCCAGCTGCGCTTTGATCTTTAAGTGGAACGAGACTCAAATTCCAGTGAAGCAGATTGTTGAGCTTTCCCCGTATCCACCAATGTTCGGACACAGAAGCGGGAAGGCTAGTAAAACCCACTGGCTCAACTTCGTGAAACCAGGGAGTCCAAATGAATAATGAACAGTACGACAAGTTCGTAGAGCTTGCCGAAGAGCAGAAGCGAATTGGCAAAGACTTGGTTCAAGCCGCGGAAAAACTTGACGAGTACATGTCGTATTACCAAGCCACTGGAATTGCTAAACCCTTCGCGGGGATGTTTTATTCTGATAAAGAAAAAGATAATCTCCATACTTTAGGTGTTTATTTCTCTGAAGAAATCTGTAAGCTTCATCAAGCAACTAAAGAAATGAATGATGCTTACTTGAAGATCCGTCTAGACATTCCCGATTTACACCAGTCGGAGCTGAAGGTTTTAAGAAACAAGGCCCTTGATCTTCAAAAAGAAATCGCATCCTAAGAAGCTTTATTGCGGTTGGATAAAAAACAACAGCAACAACAGGTTATTTTAAGCATTTTGTTTTTCATCTCGCTTGGTGGGATTGGTGTGTATTGGGGTTCGGTAGTTATCTGTCTCGCTGTACTGAGTCTATTTCTGCTTTACGGTTCTTGGGTGGTGAAGGAGATTTATTCTCCAGAGAAGAAGCAAAGCCTACGAGACTTAGAGCAAAGCAAGGTAGAGTTACAGAACAACCTCGGTCGGCAAGCAGAGCTCAGTTTGGAGATGTACCAATGTTATCCCCAGAGCTAAACGCCATGTTGACGAGGAAGAGTGATATCCAAGAGCGGATCATTGATCTTCGTGCAGAACGGCGAGCCATTATCTCCTATTATATTTTCCGTTTTAGTTTAGGTGTGCCGGGGCTAATTGGGACAGGACTGCTCACCGTAATCACTGGAAATATAGGGATCATGTTTTTTGGGGTTGTGTTTTGTACGCTCTGGGTAACATGGATTTATTTTGACTCAGGAGACATTCACGGAGAGCTCTTGGACAACATTGAGGCAATGAACCGGAACAAGGGGTTGCTGAAGAAAGTAGAAAATCAGATCGAGGATTGGGTAACGAGATAACATGACTGAACAGAAAAAAGAACTTGAGACTCAGCTTTTGACTCAACTTCGCATACTTACCAGCAACCTTGCACTTGTTTCCGATAAAGCAGATTATCTCAAAAGCTTGAAAATCTCTTTTAGGGATTTTGTTGACCATGCTACTTATTGGCCTATGGATTATGATAGATTAGAAAAGCTAGAATATTGTCGTCGAGATATTCAATTAGCCGCAAATTCGTCTAAGGAAGCATCGGATTATTTTTCCTCCATTATTTATAAGACTAAAGATATAATGTCAGATTTAGAAAAGACAGTGAATAATCTTCCTGAGGTGCAAGAATTAAAAATGAAGCAGGAACTCATGAAAGAGACAAACGAGCTAGAAAAGCGAGAACTAGAGCTCAAGAAATCTATTGTATCTAAGCAGTCCGAGTCCGAGAAGATTAGTAAGGGCTTAAGAAGACTGGTTGGCTTCTCTTCCGTGTTAGTAGTTTCTTTCACCACGGTAGGAATTTTATTTCCATATGTTTGGGTATTGTGCGTCACAACCATCTTTGTGGGGATTATCACATTGTTTATTGGCCTTAATATGCTCTTTGGTCTCCATAAAGACGGTATACTAGATGCTGGAACATTGGAAAAGGATAAAGTTGAACTTGATTGGGTACAAACCAAGAAAGCACAACTATTTTTGGAGTCAAACCAGTGAAAAACGCAGAACAAGAACTCTTCCAACTAGAAGAGGAAGCGATCAAGCTTCAAACCGCAATCGAAAATAAAACCCTTGAACTCAAAGACCTCAAGCGCAAGACCTTGTATGCAGCAATCTTCTACGCCTTCATCGCAGGCGTATGCTTCAGCTCAGCATGGAACCAAACCTCTGACCTCAAAGCCGCGGGGCTCATCGCTTGTGGGGTGCTATTTGTCGGAATGTTCGGCACATGCCTTACCGACCGGAAGGATGAACTCAGCCTCAAGAAAGGTCTGAACCACATTGAAGCGAAACTTCGGCAAAACGAAAAGAAACAAGCCGACCTACTACTAGGGATGTAAAAAATGATTCTCACCATCATCAACATTGCGCTACTATGTGCCACATGTACCCTGTCTTTCCTTTCAGCAAAGATTCTTCGTGACACCTCCTACATCAACGGACGGATTGCTGAACTGGAAAAACTCAAGACTGCATTGGAGAACAAGAATGAGTGATACGTTATCAACGGTAATTTTTGCTTCCCTTGCAGGTCTGTTTGTTATCAATTACTATCTCGCCAAGAAGGATCACCAGAAAAGTGTTCAAGAATATCAAGAAACAGTTCAAGAGCTTCTACGACTTGTTCGTGAATTTGATGCGTCGCACGCCGAAACCGGAAGCGGAAACCCCGAGACATCTTCCTGAATTTCCGGTTGAGAAGTGGATTGCGTCACAATCCCTTATGGCCGCTTGACACCATCCCTCTTCACACTTACAATAAAATCATCTTCTTTCAGAAGAGCCCTGGTAGGTTTACACGTCCTCTACTATCTCCCTTTTCACCCCTTTGTGACGTATAGAGTTCGATTCTCTCTCAGGGCGCGGGTTCAACCCCTCGCAGTACAAATGGCAGTTTCTGTGTATGTGATAGTATAAGCTGAGGTTCAACAACTGAGGCTTAACAAGCCCCCGGTATAGCCGGGGGTTTTGTGTTACCATAATCACTATGACTGAAACCAATCCAGAAATGGAAAAAGCACTAGCTGACGTGCTAAAATTTGTTGATGAGAACACCAGAACCAGTGAGAAAAAACCGTTCTGGCCTGGTGTTATTTTTGCCTTCGTGCTTGTTGCCGTAGGCTATTTGACGTTTGAATCGTGGTTTGCAATAGGACAATATATCCTAGCGTCCGTGGTTCTTTTGCTCTCTATGGCGCCACTTTTAGTTGCAGAAAAGGAATAACATGAAAGAATATCTTCAACTCAATTCCCAGCTTAACCTGGTTGGTTCAGATGGTAAGCCTCAGTTGGAGAAAGACATCGAGGCGCTAGAAAACTATATTGAGACTGAAATAAAACCGCGGGACTACTTCTTGGCTCACGGAATGAACTTGAAGGAAAAGTACAACTACCTCAATGAGAATATGTACATTGATAGCGAGGTGGTATGTAAGTACGGTTCTAAGTTTTTCTTTGATTTAGTCATGGAGATTGAAGAAAAGATTGGTCAGTTCGGGTTCTTTGAAACATTCATGTCGGCATATAAGTTCTATCAGCAATACGCCTTGAAGAGCCGGGACGGCAAATGGTTCTTAGAAAACATTTGTGACCGGATTGTGCTAACAGCTGTCGCTTATTCTAGTAGTGAGGGTCATGCTAAAGATATGGCTCACTATATGGCTCAGAAGCGCTTTCAGCCTGCCACACCTACCTTCCTGAACGCTGGTCGCGTAGCAGGTGGAGAAGCGGTGTCCTGCTATCTTTTGCGAGTAGAAGACAACATGGAGTCGATCGGTGCCGCAATCACCAATTCGCTTCAGCTCTCGAAGCGAGGTGGTGGGGTTGCTTTGTCGCTCACGAACCTTCGTGAAGTCGGCGCTCCCATTCAAGGGATTGAAAACCAGTCCTCTGGGGTTATCCCGGTCATGAAGCTACTGGAAGATGCTTTTTCCTACGCCAACCAGCTTGGTGCTCGCCAAGGCGCAGGAGCGGTGTATCTCAATGCACATCACCCAGATATCCTGAAATTCCTGGATACCAAGCGGGAAAATGCCGATGAAAAGATTCGCATTAAAACTCTGTCGCTCGGTGTCGTGATCCCAGATATCACTTTTGAACTAGCTCAGCGGAACGAAGATATGTATCTGTTCAGTCCGTATGACATCTACAATGTTACGGGTCAGCCGCTCAGTGATTTGTCGGTAACGGAGCACTATTATGAGTGGGTAAAAAATCCCGATATCAAGAAGACGAAGATTAGTGCTCGGCGGCTTTTCCAAACCCTAGCAGAAATCCAATTTGAGTCTGGCTATCCGTATATCCTGTTTGAAGATACCGCCAATAAATATAATTGGTATCCAGAGCAGGGACGAATTAATATGTCGAACCTTTGTTCTGAAATCCTACAGGTAAACTCGGCGTCCCATTACTTTGATAATGGAGACCCCAGTTACACAGGGATGGATATTGCTTGTAACCTTGGATCTTTTAATGTGGCAAAAATGATGGAATGCAAGAGTTTCAAGGACTTCCATCAAACAGTAATGGCTGCGGTCAAGTTCCTCACTAATGTTTCGGAATCTGTCTCTAATAATAATGATTTCCCGGTACGAAGCATTCGCAATGGGGCCGCTCTTACTCGCTCTATTGGTTTGGGGCAGATGAATTTGCATGGATACCTCATTACTCAAGGCATTGAGTACGGTTCTCCAGAAGCAATAGACTTTTTCCGCCGATACATGGCGCTTATTGCCTATTGTGCGGAGTCTGCAACCATGGAAACAGCTAAGCTGACAGGTAAAGTAGCTTCCCGAGCGGATCAGTGGCAGTATCTCGAAAAAATAAGGGCCTATAAGCGAGAAGCATCAAAGCTTCCTCAGGTGGGGCAAGGTACGCCTGAGTGGTTTAAGGAAGATGTGGATAGTCGATTTGAAGAGTTGTTCTATCGGGTTAAAGGTGACTTGTCTGATAATCCAGTAACCAACATGTACTTACAAGCAATTCCGCCGACTGGTTCAATTTCTTATCTCACAAACGCCACCCCTGGTATTCAACCAGCGACAGACATTATCGAGACGCGAAAGGAAGGCAAGACGGGTCGCACATATGTGCCAACCTTTGGTGTAAATAAAGACAACTACCAATCAATTACAACCGCTTACAACCTTGACCAACAGCGAGTAATCGACATGTATGCAGCAGCAACTCCCTGGGTTGACCAGGGGATTTCCGCTGTGTTGTTCTACCCCAACACAGCGACTACCCGAGATGTAGTAAAGAACTACATCTACGCTCACAAACAGGGTCTCAAGACTCTTTACTACATGCGAGTTCGCCAACAAGCGTTTCCTGGCACTGAGGTTGCCGAATGCGTAAGCTGTGTTTTATAACACAGCAAGTTGTCTAGCCCTCAAAGATTTGTATAATGGGGGCATACACATACACAGAAAGGAAGAGGAATGTATCGCTCAAAACAGCGGGTACATTGCGAATATCAAACTGATTTCTTTGATCGACTTGAACATTTTTTTAGCACGTCACAAAAGAAACTCACAATACCCCAAAAAGCTAAGCTTATTACAGCACCTGGCTTCTCCATTGCCACTGCAAAAGACCTGTTGTATTACAAAGGGAAGAAAACTCCATCAACCAATCGAGTAGTAGCATTAATGAATGCTACTCAAATGGATTTTGAAGAAGTAGTCTCCTACACGTACCATGCCAATCCTCGGATTCAAGTCAATGAATCCAATGAACCCAAAATAGTCCCTATGTATCAACCAGGGGGTAAATACTGTGCGTTTCGCTCTTGGGTGTTCCCATATCTTCGCCGGAATCTCCGCTATGCGAATTGGGAAGTGTTTACTCGAATTGTCGGATTTGACTACAACTCGGTAAAAGAACCTGAACAGCGAGTACCAATCTTGGAATCAGCAATCTATATTCTTGAATTACTGAAGAAGATTGGCGTGAAAAACGTCAAATTCCAAGACATTCTTGTCATGGAACAACCTGCTTTACCTAGCGTAAAGGTAAGCTAGAAAGGAAGAAGAAATGGCTTTTACAGCCGTAGACTGGAACAACCTCAAGGATCAACTTGACCTTGATGTTTGGAATCGAATGACTGGCAACTTCTGGTTGCCAGAAAAAATCCCGCTCAGTAATGACTTGCCCTCATGGAGTACCGTTCCGCGGGAAGAGCAGCTAGCGCTAGAGCGTGCCTTCGCGGGGCTCACTGTGCTAGATACCATTCAGAGCGAGGTAGGCGCACACGCGGTTGGGACTTATGCGCACAGTCACCATGAAGAGGCCTGTATGGCGTTCATTGGTGGCATGGAAGCGATTCATGCGCGTTCCTACAGTTCGATCTTTACGACGCTGAACAGCACTGAGCAGATCGAAGCTGCGTTTGAGTTTGCACACACTAATGCGAACCTTCAGGCTCAAGCACGAAGCATTGTTGAATACTACAAATCTCATACGGGGGATTTAGAGAGTCGGGAATTTTTCTGCCGAACCGCAAGCGTATTCCTAGAAAGCTTCTTGTTCTACTCAGGTTTCTATCCGGCTTTGCGTCTTTGTGCAGAGGGGAAGTGTACAAATACCGCAGACATCATCCGGCTTATCATGCGTGACGAAGGAATCCACGGCTTCTACATTGGTCTGCGTGCCAAAGCCCTTTTTGACACCTTGCCGCAAGATCGGCAAGAGCTGCTTGCTGGACGTGCGCTTTTGTTTGTCCGTAAGCTCTATGAGCTTCAGGTTGATTATGTGCATGACCTATATGCTGACACCACGTGGGAAGAAGATGCACTAAAGTACTCCGCTTATAACGCAAATAAAGCCCTCACTAACTTAGGGCTTCCTGTCGAGTTTAAGCCCGAAGAGGTAGATGTATCACCCGCCATTTTGGCTCAGATGACGCTGGAAACCAATGAGACCCATGACTTCTTCTCTGGATCCGGTTCTTCATATATTCTCGCTAAAACGGAGGAGTTGAGCGATGACGACTGGAGCTGATAATCCTAATGTCTTGAAAGGGAAAGAGCTAGAGATTATCCCTTGGGAAGGACAGAAAGTGATCCTTCACAATTTAGCGCACACCGCAGCGGTAAAAGATATGAAAGCCCGCGGGTTTCTCTGGCAAGAGAAGAAAGAAGATGGAACTCCCTTCTACTATTTTGATTTTGCCTATGGCACCGAAGAGATCTTTGTAAGCGTTTTGCAAGGGTTAGGCTTCACTAAGTGGCGGAGGGAGAAATAACATGTTAGCCCCGTTTCAAAAGGACGGGGTGTCTTTTTTAACTCAGCATCAAGGCGGGTTACTCGCTGACCAGCCGGGGACAGGAAAGACACTCCAGATGATTGAAACTATAAAGAGCTTGGTAACGCAAGGTAACATCCTGGTTTTGGCACCAATGGTGGCGGCTCACGTTTCATGGCCGGAAGAGCTTGCTAAGTGGACAGATGATGAGGTTATCATCATTAAAGGCGGGAAAGCCACAAAGGAGAAGCTCTTAAGTAAGGTTATCATCTCTCCCCCACAAGGACGTCGGTGGATTGTCGCCAATTTTGAAACAGCGAGGGTCCGATATTTCCGGGGTGATCCTAAGACAGGAACGAAGCCTAAGTATGAGGAACACTTCAAAGATCTGTTTCAGATCTCCCTTCAGGCACTCATTATTGACGAGTCGCATTTAGTTTTGCCAACTGATAAGACCAAGCTTTACAAGCAGACCTTAGTACGTCGTGGCATTATGATGCTTGGAAAGAAAACCTCCTATCGGTTTGCTATGTCTGGGACTCCCTTTCGTGGAAAGTTAGAGAACCTTTGGGGCACCCTAGACTTTCTATCCAATTCAGAGATTGAAGCTTATTGGACTTGGGTCAACAGGTGGTTTATTACCAGGCCAAAAGAGATTTATACAAAGTCAAGAGTTGTTCAGCAAACTGAGATCTTAGGGCTAAATCCACTGCTGAAGGAAGATTTTTCCAAACAATTAGAACCCATCATGATTCGCCGAAAGAAGCTTGATGTGTTCCCAGAGCTTCCGCCGAAGCGATATGCCGGTTCTACTCATCATGGCGTTGTCGGACACTGGATTGATCTAACGCCGAAACAGAAGAGCTTTTATAAGCAGATGAAAGAGTTGGCTTTGACAAAGCTCGCTTCTGGCACGCTCATTGCTCAAGGGGTTCTTGCTGAGCTTACGCGGCTGAAACAATTTGCTAGTGTTTCTGGTGATGTTCATCACATTCAGAGGGAGTTAGTATTTACCCCCGCTCTCCCATCAAACAAATTTGATTGGTTTGTTGACTTTCTTACAGAACGAGGGATCATTGACCAACCGGAGGCCAAATCACAAGAAGACAGCAAAGTAGTTGTTGCCAGCCAGTTCAGTCAGGTGCTTGATCTTTTTGAGCAGACTTTACTAGACAAGTACGACGTTTCATGTTGGAAGATTACCGGAGAGGTTTCATCAGCTAAGCGTGCGGAAGCAGTAGAAGACTTCCAAAAAGAGTCAGCAGGAAAGCGAATCATGCTACTGAACACTAAGTCAGGCGGTGTCGCACTTACGCTTGATCGTGCCGATGAACTGGTAATTTTGGATGAGACCTTTATCCCAGACGATCAGGAGCAGGTGGAAGATCGTATCCACCGGGTGAGCCGAATCCATAATGTGATTGTGCATTACGTTCGCTCAAAAGGGACGATCGAGGAAACCATAGCAAAGAAAGTCCAAAAGCGGGAAGAGCTGCAAAAACAAATCCTGGATGGGAGCTATGATGCCAAACAATTACTTACCTAAAACTGTATCCCACTCATCAAAACGGCGGTTTAAAGAGTGTCCCTGGTCTTATTTCCAGCGGTATGTAAACGGGATTGAGTCTATTTACAAGAACCAACTTCCGCTTTTCTTTGGTTCTGGAATCCATAAGGCACTAGAGAAGTGGTACATTCCAGGGTCGGATCGAGGAATGCACCCCGTTGACGGGTGGGTGAGTTTCTTCACCTCTCAGGCAGAAAACCCTGAGTACACAGAGCTTTTCCGAGATCAAGAGAAAATGAATCAGCAGCTTGACCTTGGCGTTAACATGCTTGAAGGTTACTTGCATCATTGGGGTGAAGATCGGTACATCCATGTCATCGCCAATGAGCAGCGGTTTAAGTGGGGTATTCCCTATGTGGGGCCGAATAATCAGCAACTACAACGAGACCTTATCGGCGCTGTAGACCTGGTGTATCAAGACATGGATAACGCTGGTCGCTTCACAGTGATGGAGCACAAAACAGCTTCAAAACTAGGAAGCGAGAACACCCAATATCTTCCGCTTGATGAGCAGGCAACCTTGTATCTCGCAGTTGTGACAAAAATGTTTCGTGACCAGGGGATTTTACGTCCAGATGAGTTTGTCCAAGTGATCGTATATAATTATTTACGAAAAGAAGCGCAAGATCTTTCAGGCGTTGACGATAAGGGTGTAGCGCACAAGAAACCAGAAAGGAAGCATTATGAAAAAGAATTACTTGGTGTCCCCTGGTTAACAGAGGAAAAGATCAAGGGTTCGTCACTTGCAGAGCTAAAGAGTTTAGCTGAAGAGCATGAGGTAATTGTTTACGGTGACCCAAAGAAGGTGCAGCCGTCCCCTCGCTTTGTACGTAAAACAACGTCGCGGACGAAGCAAGAAATCAAAGACTTCATTTATCGGCTGCAAAGCGATTTAACGCTCATGCGGTATATTGAGGAAGGTATTTTGGCTCCCACAAAGTCGCCAAGTAGTGCTTGTTGTCGGTGTGAGCTTCGAGAGCTTTGTAAGCTTGATGAGCAAGGAAGAATGGATATGAAAAAGTTACCAAATCTTTATAAAAGGCGGTGGTGATGGAACGGAAATGCATTTATATTGACTGGGATAATTCATCTCGA